>Ga0100380_10000008_pt1 | contig 289892 bp, 283 predicted proteins | sample CryGeymeta201504_FD_80417 | JGI IMG/M metagenome (GOLD analysis project Ga0100380, IMG submission 80417) | Groundwater microbial communities from Crystal Geyser aquifers in Utah, USA - Crystal Geyser metaG 2015-04 | ecosystem: Environmental > Aquatic > Deep subsurface > Groundwater | place... | reverse complement strand
CGGGCTGATGCCGCCCAGATATGAGTGGCGCCTGCGGGTGTTGTAGAACCCGTTGATGTATTGGAAGATGGCAGCTTCAGCCTGACGCCTGGTTGGCCATTTCTGCCGCCAGATCAGTTCTGCCTCCAAGGATTTGAAGAACGTCTCGACGGCTGAGTTGTCATAGCAGTTGCCCTTGCCACTCATCGATGGACGCAGGCCGTAGGCCTGCAGCTTCTTCTGATAATCGTAGGAGCAATACTGGCTGCCGCGGTCGGAATGGAACATGCAACCAGGCGGTGGGTTACGCAGCCGCACCGCCATATCGAGTGCACGGATCGCCAGGTCCCTCTTCATCCTGTCGCTGACGGCCCAGCCCACAACCCGCCGGCTATGCAGATCAAGGATGACAGCCAGGTAGAGCCAGCCTTCCTGTGTCCAGATATAGGTGATGTCGCCAGCCCACTTCTGGTTGGGTGCAGCGGCAACAAAATCTCCATCCAGCCAGTTGGCCGCAACACCCAAGCGGTGGTTGCTGTCGGTCGTAACCTTGTGTCTGCGGGTGCGGACCGGCTTGATCCCATTGATGTTGGCTTCGCCGCCCTTCGGCTCATCAGTCGCCCGGCACGGCGCTCGCCGACAGCGAGGCCCGCCTCCTTGAGCTCCATTGTCATCCTCGGGCGACCATAGCTACCCAGGCTCAGGCTATACTGCTCCCGGATATGGGCCAGCACTGCCATGTCCGTGCGGGAACGCTGGCTGACTGGCCGCGTGCGCCACGAACGATAGCCACGAGGGCTGATCTGCATCACCCGGCAGATCGTCTCAACCGGCCAGATATGACGCCAGCTCTCCACGAAAGCGAACCTCCCGTCACGGGGTTCAGGCGCTGGCGCGCGAAGAACTGTGTGGCCTTTTTTAGGGTGCCCCTCTCCTCCTTGAGCACGCGGTTCTCAAGGCGAAGCCGTTCGTTCTCGCGGGCCAGATCTGCCTGCGGCGCTGACACCGGATCAGCTGGCCGATACTGCGCAAGCCACTTGCCCAGCGTCGATTAACCAATGCCCAAACCCTTGGCCACACGCTCACGCGATAGCCCGCTCGTCAGTGCAATCCGCACCGCCTCCCGCTTGAACTCTTCGGAATGCTTCATCAGCTCGTCGGTCTCCTGCTGCGAGCTCTAAACGCTCAGGCGACCGGCACAAAACCGTTACAAGTCCAGTCTGAGCGCGCCATGACAATCGCCGGCGCAATGGGCGTCGCCGGAGGCGATCAGCACCAGTGGAATCTGGCGTTACGTGTATCCCCCTATCGGCTCGAATATGAACATCTGATCGGGCAGCCCTTTTTCAGGGTGGGCCGCGAGCATGGCGCGCGAACCCTGCACCTCAACACGGCGCATCGATTTTTCGAAGAGATTTACGATAGCCGGATGTCTACGCCGGAACTTCGCTCAGCACTCGAGATTCTGCTCTTCTCACTTGGCGACGTCATGCTCGAGGGTCCGGAAGATGACCGACAACGGGCTTCTGACCAACTGCAGTCCTGGTCAAAACGTTTAGATCTTGCCTTGGGGATGTTGGCAGAACACTTGAGCGTCGGCGACGGCACGGATGTCGGCATGGCGACTTGGTCGGACGAACTTCTCTAGCGATGAAGACCCCTTTGGGCTATCGCCTACCAGGGCCGCTTGCGTGGCCCTTTGTGATTCTGGGGTTTGAGTGTCCACCGACGAGAAACTATTTGGCCCAGGCCGTTCGCGAGCGTTTTCCCCCTACTTGGCACCGGGGGAACGCAAGCAACTCCATGACGTACTAAACCTTGGCATCGCCCTTCCCGCCAGTTTTGTTGACGAATTGCGCACGCTAGCGCGGCGGTACATCGATGATGGCGACAGCATAAAATTGAGGGCGGTTTGCCTGCTCGTCGCCGATCTTTGCGAGCAAGGTTGGCAAGTGGCGGTAGAGTCGGATCGCATCACCTTCCAGCCTCCGGGCATCTCCCGAACGGACGAACAGTCCGTCGATGACATCAAAGTCCGTGTTCGGGCGGCGCTTCAAAGCGCTCGCCGCCGGCAGTTGCAGGAACCGTCGGTTCGCAATTTCCTCATCAGGGTCGAAAGGCGCACGTTCCGATCTGGTCATCGTGCTTCGATAGTCGACCTTATCGACGACGGTGCGTCACTTGCCAAAGCGCTTCGATCGATCGAACATCTGCCTGACGATGAGCGCGAGACCGCCATGCAAGGGATAATTGACCCCATTGTCGAGATAGCCGAGGCTGGTGCTAAGTGCGCCGATACCGGGCTGCCCCTCATCGATATCTGGCGGTATTTCAGACACACTTGGGCACACGAATACCGCTCGATTCCGGGCCGTCAGATGATGGTCCTGATCCGGAACGCAGCTCGACCGATGCGTCCGGTCATGGGTATCGCCATGCTGGCTAGCCCGGTCATGCGGTTGGCTGCTCGAGACAAATGGATCGGCTGGCTTCGCGACGCAACTGAGGAGCGTGTTCGCTCAGAGGTTTGGAATGCGGGCGATTTCAGCGCTTCGCTGATGCATCGGATCGATTCGTCCATAGACTCGGTGCGCTGGGATGACCTCGCGACCAGCGATGAAATCGCTGATCCGGGTGAAACTGTCGCGCTACGGTTAGAACAGAAGGCCGCGGGCGCCGCCTTTGCACGGGACCAGCAGTTACGCGATCACTATGAGACGCATCGCGATGCTGACGGTCAGGTACGGCCACATCGGGGCGTTTTGAAGAGCGCCCAGCCGGACTCCGATTGGCGCGCCGCCTCCGAAGATTTGCTATTCGTTCGCAAACGAGCGGAGAGCCTTGCCCAACTTCTTTTCGCAAAGGGTATGTTGAAGGGCGCGAATTTGGACCAAGACCCGGCGGCTGGGTTGGAGCGTCTTTTTGCAACGCGGAGCGGACAGCGGGCGTTGGACATCGCACTTGCGGAGTTCCGTAAGGCAGGCTTGTCCAGCGAGGTTGCCGACGTCAGCATCTGCGGTGCCGTTCATCCGTATAATGAACTGCTCGGTGGCAAGCTCGTCGCGCTGCTCCTGACGTCTCAGGAAGTAAGGGACGCCTACTCGAGGCGCTATGGCGGTCAGACGAGTGTCATCGCCTCACAGATGGCGGGGCGTGCCATATCGAAGCCCGCTGACCTCAAAATCCTGACAACGACCAGCCTCTATGGGGTGGGATCAAGTCAGTATAACCGTCTCGTTCTTCGTGCCGCTGACCACCCAGGGCTTCCCTACGACATTAAATGGGGCGCGATCGGCAAAAGCCTGACGGGCGGCTTCGGCACCCTGCACCTGGGCGGCGAGACTGCTCAGGCACTGAGAAGCATGGCAATGTCCCGTCATGACTCGCGCCGGGTGAACAACCGGTTTGGGGAAGGGACAAGTCCGAGGCTGCGGCAGATCCGGGAAGGTCTTGATGCGTTGGGGCTGAAGAGCGACGCTATCCTGCACCATGCGACGCCCCGGATATTTTATGGCTGTGAACTGAGCCCTGGATCGAGGTCGGCGCTGCTGAATCTGACGCCGGCGACCGACACATATCCGACCTGTCCTCACATAGGCGCCGCTTGGCGACGGCGGTGGGTCCTGAACCGCGCCCGCCGAGAGGAGACCCTGCAGGCGCTTGAAAGGCTGGGGCCAACCAGTGTGCGAGCGAGTCTGCATGCCGACGCCGATGGTCAGTTTCTGCTGCCTATAGACGGCGGATAGGCAGAAGCTCGATCGCTCATCGCCCCGATGACTTGTGATAAAACCTCTGATAAACGTGCAATCTATCAGAGGATTTGTCACATGCCGCCCACTCCAGATTCGCAACGGATCCAACTCAGAAATCTGCTCGACAGCCGGAGCATGATGCGCGCGCAAGAACTGCGTGAAGCTGGGATCAGCGCGCAGACGATCGCGCGCGCCGTCGAGGCCGGGGAAATCGAACGTATCTCGCGCGGGATTTACCAGAAGCGTGGATCCGAGATCGAGGAGAACCAGATCCTCGCCGAGGCGGCGATACGCGTCCCCAAGGGCGTGATCGCTCTGGTGTCCGCACTCGCCTTTCATGGCCTAACCGATCAGATGCCGCGCCGCATCTGGATGGCCATCGGCGCTAGCGACTGGGCGCCGGTGCAGTCCTATCCCCCAATGCGCATGGTGCGGTTCAACGAGCGCTATCTGCGTCAGGGCGTCGAAAACCATATAATCGCTGGCCTTGAAGTCCCGATCTACTCCGTCCCGAAGACCCTCGCCGACCTCTTCCGCAACTCGAAACTGGTTGATCGGTCGGTGGCAGTAGAAGGCTTGCGGGCTGCCATCGAACAACGCAAGGCGACCCCGAGCGCGATCGCTCAGGGCGCGAAAGCCGGTGGCGCGTGGAAGATCATGCAACCCTATCTCGAGGCCCTGACGTTCAATGGCTAAAACACCGACCAACATGGCCAAGTCCGTCAAGGACCGGCTCCTCAACATCGCCCGCCAGGAGGGCCGGGTGTTCGACGTTCTATTGGTGCGGTTCGCCTTGGAACGTCTGCTGTACCGGCTGTCGGTCTCGCAGCATCGCGACCGTTTTGTCCTGAAGGGCGGGATGCTGGTCACGGTCTGGGTCGAGGACGACAACCGGGTAACCCGGGACGCGGACTTCCTAGGCCATGGCGACCGCAACCCGGAACGCCTGGCCTCGGACTTCCGCGACATCATGGCCATCGAGAGTGATGATGGCCTTGTCTTCGATCTCGACGCCCTGACTGCGACAGCCATCCGCGAGGAGATGGAATATGGGGGCACCCGACTCAAGACTTCAGCCTATCTCGAGAAGACGCGAATCCCTGTGACAATCGATATCGGCTTTGGCGATGCCATGGCCGATGCGACGCAGCAACTCGACTATCCGACTTTGCTGGATTTGCCAGTGCCCAACGTGCGTGCCTATCCGCCCGCTACGGTGATAGCCGAGAAATTCCAGGCGATGGTCGCGTTGGGTGTCCTGAACGGACGGATGAAGGACTATTACGATCTGTGGGCAATTCCGCGGGCGCTAGACATTGCAGCTGACGATTTGGACGCGGCCATCAGCGTGACGTTCGAGCGTCGCCAGACGGCGATTCCAACGGAAAGGCCGCCAGGTCTTTCGGCCGAAATGGTCGAGGATGAGTTGAAGCAGCGCCAATGGCGCGCCTACGCGGCATCCGTCGAGCTTGAGAATGTTTCTCTTGTGTCGATCGTCGATAAGGTTTGGGAACTGGTCGGTCCGTCGTGTGAGAGAATCTTGGCGACAGAAGCGGCGGGATGATCCCGCTAAAGATGCGGACAGCCCGCAGAGCCCTGCGGCTAGAAAGGTGGGCCAAAAACAGTATATCGTGATCGAACAACGCAAATTGCCGCCAACCCTCGCCGTAAACTCGATTTGCCGTGGATACGAATTGGATACGACTGAAGCGCGCAGCACGCTCGTATCCAAGTCTCAACACTGAAACAGCGCTCTATAGCGCTGATTTCGTGGAGAAAACTGGAGCGGGCGAAGGGATTCGAACCCTCGACCCCAACCTTGGCAAAATGTCTGAGCAGCTTAGCCGTTGCTACGCCAGACAACGCTAAAGTCCTATATCATACTGTAATATAACTATCTTTCTGGGCACACTCTGCGCCAGACCTATCCGTCTCTACGCCAGATTTTCTCTTCGCTCGCTTACAATGTGCTTACATTGCCAACCGGAACTGCTTGTGTAAGCAAATTGTCCGAAAGGACGAACGGTATGGGCAAGCTCACAAAGCGAAGCGTCGACAGCATGGCAATCCCCGCCAAGGGACAGGCATTTCTCTGGGATGACGAACTTCGCGGCTTCGGTGTTCGGGCAATGCCGTCCGGCCTTAAGGTCTTCGTTCTCCAGTATCGCAATGACGAAGGGCGCAGCAGGCGCATCGTCCTCGGGCGCTATGGCGTCCTGACCGTCGAACAGGCGCGCAAGCAGGCGATCATGAAACTTGGCGCGGTGGCCGGGGGCAACGATCCCGCGGAAGAACGCGCCCAGTCGCGCGCCGCGATCACCATCCGCGAGGTGTGTGACTGGTATCTGGAAAATGCCGAGTCCGGCAAGCTGCTCGGCCGCAAGCATCGGCCAATCAAGGCTTCAACACTCTCCATGGATCGCAGCCGCATTGAAACCCACATCAAGCCGCTCATCGGCAATCGGCAGGTCCGCTCGCTCCGGATGTCGGACATCGAAAAGATGCAGATGGATATCGTTGCCGGACGAACCGCCAAGCCGAAGGAAAACGGAGGACGCGGTGGGCGGACAACCGGTGGCCCAGGCGTCGCAGGTCGAGCTGTCTCCACCCTGCACGCGCTTCTGGCCCATGCAATGCGGTACGACATCGTCGAAAACAATCCCGCTGCCGGAGTCCGCAAGATCGCTGGCAAGCCGCGCACCCGGCGATTGAGCGCCGCAGAAATCCGTGCGCTGGGCAAGGCTTTCACGATTGCCGAACGCAATGGCGAAAACCCGACCGGTCTGGCCGCCATTCAGGTCCTTTTGCTCACGGGCTACAGAATCTCCGAAGTAATTGGCATGCAGCGCAATTGGCTCAACACCGACAAGGGCATCGTGCATTTCCCCGACACGAAGACAGACGGCCAGATCCGACCGATTGGCAAAGCCGCAATCGCTGTTCTCGAATCCGTTCCAAAAAAGCGCACGCTGCCGCTCTTCTTTGCCTCTGACTTTGTTGATCGGCCGTTCTCCGGCGTTCCCGAAGTGCTCCGCGCACTCTGCACGATTGCTGGAATCGAAGGTGTGACCCCGCATGTGCTGCGCCATACGTTTGGCAGCGTTGCAGGTGACATGGGTTTCTCGGAGCTGACCATCAAAGCACTGCTAGGGCACGGTGCGCGCGGATCGACCCAGAACTACGTTCACCTGGACGAAGCGCTGCGCCTCGCAGTCGACAGGGTGTCGGGCAAGATCGCGAACCTACTCAATGGGACCGATATCACGATCCTTGATGTTGCAGCCTGACCGACGGCTCTCCATCCCGACTTCAGCCAGCATGGTGTCGGCTATCTGCCATCTCGCGCCGGAAGCGGGAATTCAGCAAGCGACCCAGAGGCGGACACTGAGTGCTACGACTGCAATGCGCCCCAGTTTCGGCCATTGCAGCCATATCCGTTCCTTCCCCAAAGCGGCCATTCGCACGAGAGTGACTGGTGTCACCCTTCACACGCGTGGGGTCGCAAGTTCAATCCTTGCCGCGCCCACCATGATTTCAAACACTTAGATGAGATCATGATGCCTCGTATGAAACGAGTATGAAAAAGCTAGTGGCAAGTTTTCCGCAGAATCTCTGAGAGCGGCAGGCATGCGGTTCCTGACGCGGTTGTCGTGCAGGTCCACCAGCCGCCGCTCACAGGCGCAAATGATGATCCGCTTATGCAAGCTCGTAGTAGCAAAATTCTTGGCTGAGTTTGGCCAGGAGATTGAGAGCGGCGCAGTTGGCAGGCCGATCAAATAAAGGCTCCCGGAAGCCATCGCCCGATCAACGGTCAACCAAGATGCTACATTCTCAGGATGGATCGTGTGAGCCTTCAGCACCCAATCGCTGTAAAGCTGAACAAGCTAACCTCCACACTTCTAAGAAGCGCCTGTCGTTACCTCTTGGCATTAATAGCAAGGGTCGGCGAATTGCGCGCAGATCCTTAGAGCCACCAATCATTGGGCTGGTGCTATAACTTTTGCGCAATCCTTACGAACCGGGTTCTGTGAGCGCCTGAGCACTCGCCCGAAATTGAATGGATATTCTCATGAAGACTACGATCAATATCGCTGCCGCCACCTCGGCTTTGGCCGCCGCCGCCCTGCTCGCCGCAGCGCCTTCATCCGCCCAAGATCGCGAGCCCGCCAAGGAAAAGTGCTACGGCATCGCTCTGGCCGGTCAGAACGATTGCGCCGCTGGTCCGGGCACTACTTGCGCGGGAAGCCTACAAGACCTCCCGCTCAGCCGCACTGGCTGAGTGGCGAAACCTAATGGCCTGAACCATCGCTGGGTGAGGGAGAACTGCGCCGGTCAGAGACAAGTTGCGATTAGACTGACAGCACCCGCACTTGCCATTCCGACGACGAGAGCGAGCAATGCTGCGATTTCGACAAATGAAGTCGCTCCAGAAGTTCGCTTCAGTCCACGCCAACGTCCATAACCACTTCAACCTGCAGCGCCATTTAGTCGATAGACAAACCTACAAGACCTGCCGCTCGGCCGCCCTGGCCGAGTGGCAGAACCTCATGGCCTGATCCCGGCGCAATCAAGACACGGCATCGCCAATCGGAGAGAAGTTGCCGTTAGACTTACAGCACCCTTACCTGACAGCATGTCTAAAACTCCGCCGAAAGCGTGAGATCGACTACGCTTTGCGAATAATCGACCGTAGGAAGGTTCGAGGAATAGTCGGAAAAAGTATAGCGGCTTGAGAGGCTGAGACGCCGCGCTATCGGTATTTCCACTTCGGCACGAAGTCGATGGCGATCATCCTGCCGCTCTTGCCCAATGGATGGCGTCACGCCTGCATAATCTCTGGACTGGTATCTCCAGCCGAGCTTTAGCTGACCTCGATCTGAGCCAAACGGAAATTTCTGGGCGAAGCCAAGTCTTGCCGTATGCCCCGCATAGTCGAATTGGGAATCGGTCGCGTCGACATCGGCATAGTCGTATCCGGCAGAGAAATACTGATTGGTTCCATCAAGGAACAGATAGACATCCAATCCGCCGCCGTATGTACTGCTATCCCTGTCAACACGCCCAAGGAAATCGGTTTCGCGATACAACAATTCGGCGCGCGCATAGAGGCCCGGCGCAACGAAACCGCTGATTGAGGGCGTCACGCGATGAATATCCAGAAAGCCATCGCGATCGAGACGGGCGTGTACGTAGCGATACGCCAAACCAGCGCGCGCAGGGCCAAGATCGTGCGATACCGCTGCCGATAGCGTGTGCGTTTGCAGGTCGAAACTGCTGAAATCCTCGTACCAAATCTGTGACACGCCGTAAGCCAGTTTCAGTTCTGTTTCGCTTCCGATCTCGGTCTCGTATCCAAGACGCGCGCGCAGGCGCAAAGCCTCATCGGCGCTTCGGCTTGTTAAGTCGAGTTCGTCCACCGCAACATCGGAATCATAGCGCAAGCCAATTTCGGCCTCTCCAAAGAAGCCAGAATCGGGATCGTTTTGCTCATCCGGGGAATTATCTTCGGTCCCTGACGCCTGAACCACCTGCGCGAAGACCGGCTGACTTGCTCCCGCAGCAGCAAGTGTTGCCAACATCACGAGACTGCCAAAAATTCTCTTGGGATACATGCCCATCTTTTCTCACCCTTTGCCGAGGGCTGCGAACCGAAGTGTCGCAGCCCATCCGACGGTGCGCGACCTAAAAAGCAATCTGGAACCGCGTCATCACGGCATCAACCGACTCGCGCAATCCATTTCTGCCTGGCGTGGTTTTGGCGTGCACGTAATTGCCCATAACACGCACATTTCGCGTGATATACCAGTTGACCCCGACCGACCAGTTTTGCTCTTCGCCGCCGGTGACGAGCGCATCATTGAGATCGAGGAAGCTATAGCGGGCGGCCACTTCCACGGCGCCGAGATCACCCCGCGGCCGGATCGCGCCAAATGTGCCATTGGTCATGCCATAGCGTTGACGTTCTCCGGTGATAACCCACGCTGCTTCGACACTTCCCCCATTGAAATTCGGGTCGCCGAGTGTCGGCGCACTGTTGTCACGCACGATGTAATTCCCCTTCACCAGGAATGGACCATTCATATAGGCTGCTTCGACATTGTAATTGGTGTAGGAATCAACGCCTGTAAGTGACCCGGTTCTTGTCAGTGTCGTCCCATCGAGACCGAATTCAGGACGAGCAGACACCCGGGACACAGAGCCTGGATCGAGATCGCGGTTCTCCAACCCGACTGCAAAATGGAGGACTTCCTTTCGCTCCCTGATAGGCGCGACAACAAATCTGGCCGCGATGCTCTCACCGACATCAGCGGGGCGCAAAGGGTTTTGCTCGATCGGATCGAAAAAGTACCCGCCGGTTGCCGACCAGTTTGACCCTCTGTAAGTGACCGCCCCACCAAGCAGGAAGCTCGGGGCCAAGGTCGATGCGAGCGAACGCTCCATCAATTTGATATTGTTTGAGCTCATCATGTTTTCGCCCGCTACGGGAGCGATGAAATTGCCCGCCTTGATGATGACGTTATCGATCCCGGAATAAGAAGCCCAGACATTGCGAAAGCCGGTGCTGGTCCCTGCGATATCGGCATCGACTTTGAAGCGAAAATCCTCCGCAACGGTTACGGTCGCGTCGACGCGAAACCGGCGCAAGTCGACCCTATCGCGAAATGGCGTAACATCATCGCTGACCGACACACCGTCGAGATGAATCCGACCGCCAATATTGACGTTGGTATCATCGTCGCCAATCGTGATCCCGTCTTCGTCAAATGTAGCTTGCGCCATGGCCGGGGTGGCTGTGAGCATCAGTGCAGCGCCCGATGCAAAAGTGAACTTGATCAACATCAATTACCTCATTTCCTGGTTATCAGGCTCTTTCGCGAGCCATTCAAAAAGAACATCGGCCAATCCATATTGGTCGATCATGCGTGAAAAACTGTGTTTGGCGCCCTCGATTGTGACAAAGTCCCACGTGCAAGGCTTGTCTTGCCTATGGGCGAGCAATTGCATGTGTTCGATCCAACTGCGCGCGCGCGCCAGCCGCGTGCGTCCTTGAAAATTGTCGATCCGAGGGTCTTGGTTTAGCGACACACCCCGCGCAGTATCACGGCTGCCCACCACCAACAGCGAGGGCGTCTCCAATAGCAAACCCGAGTCCAAAATCCGACCGTTGAGTTTTCCACTCGGGCCGGTTCCGAAAGGGTAGGGCAGGTCCGGCTCGGGGATTGTAAACCAGCCCGGAGCAACGATCGCGAGGCGATCGAGCCGGTGCCTTCCCAGCATGGCATAGCGATGGGCAAATTGCCCACCACCTGAGAATCCGAAGAGCCAAAGGCGAGAATTCGCAAGATTATACCGGTCCATGATATCGGCAATGGTTGCATCGAACAGATCCTCGGCCAACTCGCCGGATTCATTGGGGTCAAGCGTTTGGAAACGTTTGAACCTGCCGCGCGAAAAGAGCGGGGCCAACAGAACAACATTGTTGCGATCCGCGTAGGGTGCAAAACGGAAAATCTGTTCAGCAGGATTGCGTTTGAGGCCATGTAAGCAAACAAGCAACGGTGAATCGGGACCGGCATTTTCGGGGACATAGGCGACATAGTCGAGACACGCTCCGTCCGATGACATAATTGAAACAGGGCGCCCGCGCGCGCTTGGAGTAGCTGCTTTTGTCGTTTGAGATCTGCCCTGACGGCCCTCACTGTTGATTGCTTCGATCATGCCGCGAGAACCTCTTTCCCGATGTCGAGCCGACCGTTGGTCATGCTCCAGTGGTGCGTCGCAAGGTGATCGAGGACTTCGCCATGACTGGTTGCCAGCCAGGCACCTTCGAATTCGCCAAGCAGTGTGAGAAGGACTTGAAGCGAGGCGGGATCGAGATGGGTTTCCGGCTCGTCAAGTAGCAACAGATTGGGGCGGGAAACGATAGCGCGGGCGATAATGATCCGCATCCGCTCCCCGGCACTGAGGTTGCGACCGCCTTCGTGAACTTTCCGTTCGAGTTGAAAGGGAGACTTGGGGTTGCCGGCATCCATTGCGCAGCGCTCCGCAGCCCATGCAACATCGCTTTCATCAGCTTTCTTGCTGCCGTATGCGATGTTGGAAGCAATGGTTCCCTTCATGACACCCAAGCTGGGTGAAATGATCGAAATCTGACGCCGCAAACTGCCAGTGCTGATCGTGCGGATGTCCGTGCCACTCAGACGGACGCGGCCTTTTTCCGGCTCGACAAGACGCAGCATCGTGTTGAGCAAAGTGGTCTTTCCAGCCCCGTTTTCGCCCTTTAATACAATCCGGTCGGTCGCTTCGATCGAACAGTTGATTGAACACAGCACCGAGCCCAGCGATACGTTCTCAACCTTCAATCCGGAAAAGCGTTTGCGCGGCTTGCGGGGCTCAGCGGCGGGAATGATGGTCGGCCCGAATTCGAATAGGCGTGCCAGTTTTTCTCGCGCAATACGTGCGGTCTTCCAGAATTCGTAAACCCTTCCAAGCCTGAAGAGGTTGGGAGAGAGCAGCGAAAATAATCCGATCGCCGACACGAGCGCCGCGGTGTCTGGGCCGGCCGGGCCAGCCGACCAATTCGCCGCGGCGACCAGCCCCGCGATACCCGACCCGACAACAAAGATCATGTAGCCGCGAAAGATGCCGGTCACGGCTGCTTTTTCGACCTGTGCATCGGCGAGCCTGCGCGACTGTTTCTTGAGCTTCTGACGCTCAATATCGACATGCGCAAACGCCTGGATCACAGGCGTATTGGCAATTTTTTCCGAGATATTGGCCGCAATCTGCCCGCGTCGTTTGCGCGCCTTGCGGATGGAATGATCGAACATCCCCCCAATCGCCAGCGCACCCAGCATTGCAAGGACCACAATCCCGGAAAGTACGAGCCCCATGGCCGGCTCGATTACCCACAATGCCGCAACCGCGCCAAGGGCGATGATTGTCGATAGAATGAGCCGGGCCAGCCCCTGGCTGATCCAGTTCCTGATTGCGGTAAGATCATTGACGAAGCGCAACTGCAGACTTCCCCCGCGCAATTTGGTTTGCGCATGCAGCGAAAGTCGTCCGAGATGGTGAAATGCCGCACGGCGCATGTCCATCGAGTAATCTTCACCCAATCGCTGGGAGGCGACCAGCTCGTGCCATTTAAGGAAACCCAGCGCCAGATTTGCCGCGATCAACCCGCCGCTTGCCCATGGAACGGAAAGTGCAGCGGTATCATTGGAAGCATTCATGATCTCACGGATCAGGAACGCAACTGCCGCCAGTGCTCCGACCTGGAAAAATCCATTGGTGATCAGCGCGGCCAGCAGCCATAGCCGCCTCGGGTTGAAAAGCTCAGGCAACGACCGCCTCAAGAACAGGGGCAACAGGCGCCGATTGCTGAAGCAGGACCAGCGGACTGATGTCGCGAGTTGCAAGATCGTGGCTGGTCAGGACCGGAATGGTCGTCTCGTCGCGCAACTCTTTCACGAACAGCGGTGAGGCGCTGATGCGGCCGGTAAAGGCGGCGACCTGATAGCCAAGTTTGTCGAGGAAATCCTTACCGCCGAGTGCCGACAACGGATCAGGCGTTGCCAAGACAATGCTCCCAATGCGGTTGCGGAACATGGGTGAATTTAGCAATTGCCGGGTTTCGCGCTGGAGCAATCCATCGGCAACTTCAGCAACGATGCAATCCACCTTGCCATCGACGGCACCAATCAACGAGTCGGCTATTCTCTCCAGCTCGGGCAATTCAAGCCCCATGGTCGAGGCATGGCCTGCATCCGTAAAGTCGAGAACATGGCGCGCACCACAATCCTGATACTGCCACATATCCCCGCCCGCGCCGGTACCGGTCAATTTGACAGCGGCCGTGCTGAGGTTGGCGCGATTGAGTGCGCGGGTAATTTCGCAAACACTTGTCGTCTTGCCGGCGTTCATTCCCGATCCGAAAACCGCGATGACGAAGCTGGCTCTCGCACCCGCATCCGACGCCGCAGTCTTTATCCGGTAATCTGAAAGATTGATGCGAGAGCCATCTGCACGGCACAAGGTGCCAAGTGTTTCGATATCGGTTGGTTTGCGGGTGGAGGCATGGCGATCGAATGCCTCTGCCGCAATTCCGCCCGCCGCCACAAGTTGACATGGCCCGATGGCATTGGGAACCTCACCGTGGAACTGGTCGGTTGCATAACGATTTCCGAATGCCACGATGATCTCGTCGCCCACTTCCATCCTGGCGCGCCGCCCGGTCGTCAATTCTAGCCGTTGATGATGACCCTTGCGTGTAAGCCGCGCGAGACAGACGTCACCCGCACGCGGAGTCGCACTGGAATCGATGTGAGTGGCGTCGGACAGTTCGACTCGGCGCGTCACATAACTGCGCTTAGCCGCCGCAATTCGCCCAGTTGGGACATGCTTGAGTGTCAGGCTATCGCCAATGGCCTTGATTGATGCGTCCATATACATACGCTGCTTTCATTCTTCCTAAAGTGACGCTGTCTGGTTGGCCAAACCGAAGCTGCGCAATCAGCGTCTTCAATCTGGCCGGTAACCGACAACTCACTGTGAAGACGTATGGGTGCGCGATGTATTCCCTAATGAATTAAAAAAACGCAAATTTCGATCCTGATGGGGCAAGCAACAGATTACGGGCGGATGAGGCCGTATCCGTAAACAGGGTCGCGGCCGGGCTCGCCCAGGTCCAATGCCCGGCGGCGCAGCCGGGCGAGGGCCCGCTGGCTCAATCTGCCATCTTGATCAATTGCCAACAGCAAACCTGCCGAAACGAATGGCGCAGCGATAGATGTGCCGCTTGATGTGCCAATTGCACGGTTTCCGCGGGCATGGCTTATATTCACTCCGGGAGCAGAAAAATCGAGATAGTCTCCGCGATTTGCTCGGCGGAAAACACGATTGCGTTCGTCAACCGCGGTCACCGAAATTACGCCATCATATGCGGCAGGATACAGCGGAGCGGCGGTTGGCCCAGCATTCCCGGCGGCGGCGATCACAATTGTTCCGTTTTGCCGCGCCCGATTGACTGCACGCTGCAAAATGCGATTTTCAGGGCCGGACAGGCTCATATTGACGACCGTGACGCCGTTGCGGACCATCCAGTCCAGCGCCCGCACAAGGCTCGCTGTAGTGGCGGTGTTGCCGCGACTGGGCAGGCGTTCGAACACAGAGGCCGCATAGAGCCGCGCTTGCGGCAGCAATCCCTGATAGCTGCCCGATTGTCCGACTAGGATGGACGCCACTGCCGTTCCGTGACCATAAGGACGCGGATTGCGCGAATTGACGAAATCCTCCGTGACCATCCGAGACAGAGAGAAGACCGGGTTTGCCGAGCTGACTGCGGTGTCGATCAGGCCAATTTTCTTGCTAACGGTGCGACGAGCCTCGGGCAAAGCCAGTGCACCTGCGGGTTGGCGACCGGTTTCTGACCGCTGGGTTCTCGCCTGTGGGGAATAGAGGTGATTGAATTCAATTTCCGCTCCCGGTGCAATTTGCAGCAAAGCTAGCCTAGCCGCTTCCCTGCCGATTCCATCAGGAGGTGCGAGGCGCGAAAGAGTTTGATCGAGCAATTCAACTTGCTCGCTTGACCGGATCGTAAATCCGCGACCTGCAAAGCGTTCTAGCTCTTCTGCACTCGACAAGACGAGCCATTCTCCGCTCGCGACCTCGAACTCGTCCTGGTCCCTTTCGATACCTGAGAGCTCCAGAGTCTGCTCAAGACCTGCTTCAGCTTCATCGAAGTTTTCGCCAAACTGTTGGCCTTCGCTGGCTTCGGTCGCCTCTTCGGTGTCTTCAGCTTCGTCTTCGGCTTCGTCCTCGGCTTCGTCTTCGGCTTCGTCCTCGGCTTCGTCTTCAGCTTCGTCCTCGGCTTCGTCCTCGGCTTCGTCCTCGGCTTCGTCTTCAGCTTCGTCCTCGGCTTCGTCTTCAGCTTCGTCCTCGGCTTCGTCCTCGGCTTCGTCCTCGGCTTCGTCCTCGGCTTCGTCCTCGGCTTCGTCCTCGGCTTCGTCCTCGGCTTCGTCTTCAGCTTCGTCCTCGGCTTCGTCTTCAGCTTCGTCCTCGGCTTCGTCTTCAGCTTCGTCCTCGGCTTCGTCTTCAGCTTCGTCTTCAGCTTCGTCTTCAGGATCAGACATTAAACCTGAGGACGCGTGCGCGTTATTGTGCAGTATCATCGGCGCCGAAAGTGCTAGCAGCAAGATGGCAAAGAGCCTCGACAAAACTTGCATCTCACACTTACTCCATAATATGCGCCGGTTACGGCGATACATCACGTTCGAAGAATATCCCAATTCTTCCATATCATTGCCTTGTCAGACAATTGGAATCTTGATCATCCATCGTGCAATCAGACGTTTCGAGCGAAAAAAAATTCCTTCGGTCATGGAATAAACCCTCCACCCACACGTTATTGGAGCGAAAGTGCCAGCAAAATTACTAAATAACAGACTGCTGGCAATTCTGCCCGACCTGAAACGTTTTGCGCTCTCTTTAACGCGGAACAGGGAACAGGCAGAAGACCTAGTGCAGGATACGAGCTTACGGGTGATGCGCAAAGGCATCCCTGATGACGTCGACCTGCGGCGCTGGGCCTTTCGGGTATGCAAAAACGCTTGGATAGACCAGCTTCGAAAACAAAAAAATCGGCTGGAAACGACAGGTGAGGAAGATGAAAACGCTGGCGGAGTACACGATGGAGAGGCAACTGTTGAAGGTCGTTCGGAACTGGACACTGTGATGACAATTATGGCCCGACTCCCGCAGGACCAGCAAATCGCGCTGTCGCTCGTGGCGATCGAAGGTATGAGTTACCGTGAGGTTTCTGACGTAATGGATGTGCCGATCGGAACGATCATGAGCCGGGTATCCCGGGCCAGAGGATCTATCGCCGATGCGCTTGCAGCTGGACAGGAGGGGGCCAATGACCAGAATTGACGATCAGAAACTGAACTCCTTATTGGACGGGGAGCTTTCCGAGACAGAAACCGCAGATCTGAATGAGGCGCTCATTAATGACGCGGAAAGTGCGCAACGGCTGGCGCAATTGAGCAAGGTCGACACACTTCTGCGCGGCGCGGTCGGCCAGCTCGAGCTAGCGGATAATCAAGACAACACGCTGTCTGCCCAAATGGCGCGCATGCCGGGAATTGCGCAGCCCCTCCCCCCCTCGCCTGTGAATGCGGCCAACGACAATTGGTGGCGACTGCCGCTGACAGCTTCGGTTGCCCTTGTGGTTGGCCTGTTCACAGGAAGCACGCTGTTTACCGGTGGTGAAAGCATACAGGAAGTTTCGCAATTGGCCAGTTTCGACGGCGGATCGCCGGTCGGCAATTTTCTGGAAACCGCAAGCAGTGGTGAACTGCAGGAGATTGGCTCATATGCGGCTGAAGTGCGACTGACGTTCATTGGCGCCGACAGCAATCCTTGCCGTGAATTCGTGCTAGAGGGCGACGGCGCGGCGTCGCAATTTGTAGCGTGTCGGAGCCCGGATGGTGCTTGGGAAACGAAGCTGGCCGCCCCTGCGCCGGTTGGGCTTTCCGATGACGCGGTGGGTTACCAGACAGCATCTGGAGGAGACGAGGCTTTTGGACTGGCTGTATCAGCGATGATGCAATCGGATGCCATGGACGCTCAATCCGAATCGAAGCTTTTGGAAGAAGGCTGGAAAAACTAGGTCTGGTAGGCCTTTGGGAAGGTTTCGGGAAAGGGCCGGGAGGGTGTAATCCGATGAAGAATTTTCGATTGGTCCGAGATTCAATTGATGTAGCTCCCTATTTGGACGAAATTGCATCTGTGCCTGATGCTTGGGGATTGAATGCCGGGCGAAAGCAAAAGATCGCCGTTCAGCGTGATGTTGATGCGATACCGATCCGAGGCTTACGAAAATCGAAAATCGCAGGTCGAGACAAATGGGATGTGCATGAATCGCGCTTCACGAACATCTCTCGCAATTTTCCAAAGATCAGGGCGCTTCTTACCTCGCTAGCGGAGGAACTGAACGGCGAACTTTCTCGGGCGAGAATTGTGCGATTGCCACCGGGCGGGAAAGTCTACCCGCATATTGATCGCGGTGAGTATTATCGCCAGCGTGACCGATACCACCTCGTTTTCGTTACGGCACCCGGGAACCTGCTCACCTGTGAAGACGAAAGCGTGCACATGAAGACCGGCGAGCTTTGGTGGTTTGAAAACAAACGCGAACATTCTGCCGAGAATGCTAGCGATGTCGATCGCATTCACTTTATTTTCGATCTTCTCAAGCGTTCCTGATCCGTGCAATTCTATCGCACCGGGGCACTGTCAGAGCAAATGCACCTGATTGAAAAGTGTTCCCCGTCAGCACCTATGGCACAAAATTGAGGTTGTGATTTAAGGAGGATTTGGGTCTCGTCGTAGTGACGAAGGAACGAAGATGAGACCCAAATCCTCAAAACCCAAAGCGAGTGCTGAACGGGTAGTAAAAGACATCCGCCGTGCAACGCGTCGGCACTTCTCAGCTGAAGACAAGATCAGGATCGTGCTGGAGGGCCTGCGCGGCGATGACAGCATTGCCGAGCTGTGCCGCAAGGAAGGCATCGCGCAGAGCCTGTATTACACCTGGTCGAAGGAGTTCATGGAGGCCGGCAAGCGCAGGCTCGCCGGTGATACTACCCGTGCCGCCATTAGCGATGAGGTCAAAGATCTGCGGCGGGAGTCGCGTGATCTGAAGGAGTGCGTTGCGGACCTCACGCTGGAGAACCGTCTGCTCAAAAAAAGCATGATCGCGGATGGGGAGGAAGACGCATGAGGTATCCTGCATCCGAGAAGCTGGAGATCATCCGCATTGTCGAACAGTCGCATCTGCCTGCCCGCAAGACGCTGGACCAGCTGGGTATCGCGCGCCGGACCTTCTACCGCTGGTATGACCGCTATCTGGAAGGCGGGCCGGAAGCGCTGGAGGATCGGCCATCGGCGCCAAGCAGGGTGTGGAACCGGATCCCGGCGCATATACCTTTCGCGCCAAGAAGATCGTTCGGAACAAGGACCGCAACACGCTGCCAATGGTTCAGCTAAAAAGGAGCCGCACGATCACTGAACCCATTTTTCACCGTCTCGATAAACCCGAAACATGGATTGCTATTCACGGCTTTCTTGTCTCGTTCGCCTGGGAAATGTTCCAGATGCCGTTCTAAGCAATGGATCAACTGTCGGCGTGGCAAGTTACGAAGAGCTGCGGCATTGCGTCCGTGGGTGATGCCGGAATAATGGTATTTGCCTACTGGATCGCGACAATTGCCACCGGTGATCGGATGTGGCTTCGCGGCGCGCGGGCGCGAGCCCTCACAGTATATTTAGGCACCGGGCTGTCGATTACGATAGTCGTGGAGCACCTGGCGCTCCGCAGCGATTGGGGCTGGCAATATGATGACACAATGCCGTTGATCGGTGGCGTCGGGCTGGTGCCATTGGTCATGTGGATCATTGTGCCATTGGTAACGATGAAACTAGCAGAGCGATCGGTCGTGCACAGCGGGCCGGCGTCGTAAGCAGATTAGAAAATCGACGGGCTAAATCTCTCAATTGCGGACAGCATGCTGTAAGCCAGTGAATTGCGGGCGTTCGGTTTCGGAGTGTAAGCACGGGTCGCTCTTTGCGTTGGAGTGGGGGAAGGCCTTCCCCTGAGCCGGAGCCGCTTTGCTGTCTCCTGCTACCCCTTCTGCGGGGACACCCCGCAACGCCCCGGGAAGCGGAGCGGGGCTGTTGACGCGCTCTGTCCCGCTGGCCTTGCGGCCTGCTCCTGAGGGCGCGGCAATCATTTATATTGGCCCCGCGCGCACTCTGATTGCAGCTTGCATTGTCATGAGGATCGGCCTGCCGGACGACAGGCCCCGCCGGGGCGGCCGATCCAAGGACTTGCACCACACGCTTCAATTCAGGGTGCGCATTTACTGTCTTGGACATCTCGCTGGTCGCTCGGCCCCGACTGGCGGCATGAGCAGGTTGCGGCGGACGGCGCGCTGCTAGCGCGCCGGCGTTGTTGGTGTCGGCCCGCGAAAGCGGCGGGGTGGGCGGCGCTCCCGTCTGGGCACGGTTCGGCCACCCGCAACCCGGCCCTGAAGGGACCGGGTCTTCCATTGCATTGCAGCCCTTACAGCACTGGCTGAACAGTCAGCCAATCGCGTCATGCGGGTGCGGCTGTCCGCCCCGCACCTTTCTGGTCGCTGTCACCGCCCACCCCGCCCCTTCCGGGGGCCGGTGTGCGGATTTGGGCAGTTCGGGAGAAGGGCGATGGCGCGTAAAGTTTCAAAAGGCAGAGCAGGTGGCAGGCGTAGAGGGGCGGCGCGCAGCGCCGCGCGCGGGAATGGCTCCCGCGCATCGCTGTATGACGAGGTCACGCAAACGATCATTGCCCAGCTTGAGGGCGGCGTGTTTCCTTGGGTCAGGCCGTGGAGCAAGGCCAAGGCCTCGCTCGGCCTGCCCTGCAATGCGGTGACCAAGCGGGCTTACTCTGGGATCAATGTGTTGATCCTGTGGGGCGCGGTAATCGAGGGCGGCTATCCTTCGCAGGACTGGCTGACCTTTCGCCAAGCGCTGACCGCTGGCGGCTGCGTCCGTAAGGGCGAGCGCGGGCGCACGGTGTTCTATGCCGACCGCTTCACTCCGAAAGACAAGCGCGACGGCCAAGGGCGCGAGCAGGTCGAGAGCGGCGAGGAGGCGCGTTCGATACCGTTTCTCAAGCGCTTTACCGTGTTCAATGCCGCGCAATGCGACGGCTTGCCCGAAGGGCTGGTGACGCAACCAGCGCCGCTGCCCGAACGCGAGTTGCACCGCGCTGCCGAAGACCTGACCGCCGCGACAGGCGCGGATTTCCGGATTGGCGGGGCGCAGGCCTTCTATTCGCCATCGGGCGATTTCGTGATGGTGCCGCCGCAACCCTCCTTTCATCACCAGATCGACTATTACCGCACCGCGCTGCACGAGCTGGGCCACTGGACCGGCCACGGCGCGCGGCTGGACCGCGACCAGACCGGACGGTTCGGCTCTGCGCCCTATGCGCGCGAGGAACTGGTGGCCGAACTGGCCTCGGCGTTCCTGTGTGCCGCGCTCGGCATGGAGCCGACCGTCCGCCACGCCGATTATCTCGGCAGTTGGTTCGACGTGCTGCGCGCCGACAATCGCGCGATCTTCCGCGCTGCCAGTCAGGCGAGCAAGGCTGCAGAGTTCCTGCTGCATTGTCAGCAGATCGAACGGGAGCAGGCGGCATGAGCAGGGCAAACGATCCCAGCGCGCCGCCGCGCGCCTTCGAGGCCGAACAAACCGAAGCCGGTTCGCAGACGCTGGTCCCCGGTGTTGCGCCGGTCACGCTGGGCGAGCGGCTTGGCCTCCTCGCCAATGCGCCGCTCCTGCCGCGCAAGGGTCAGCCCCCTGCCAATCACGGACTGTTCGATACGAACGCCCGCAACCAGCTTGAAATGTTCTGACCGGAGGCGATGCAATGGACCTTCTTACCCAATCCCTGCGCGAGCGCCTGCTGGCCAATGCCTTTGGCGAAGCCGACCATGTGCCGCTCGTCAAATTCTTCAATCCGATAGGCGCGGCGACCTGGCTGTTCAGCGAACTCGACCGCGATGGCGATACTTTGTTCGGCCTGTGCGATCTCGGTTTCGGTTTTCCCGAACTGGGCTGCGCGAGCCTGTCGGAAATCGCCTCGGTGCGCCTGCCGCTTGGCCTCAGGATCGAGCGCGATGTGCATTTTGCCGCCGAGCATCCGCTCTCGGTCTATGCCGAGGCGGCGCGGCTGTGCGGCCAGATCACCGAGCACCCCGACCATTTGACCCGCGCGGCGGCGGCGCTGGCGCGCGAGAGAGAATCGAGGCGCAGCCGTTCACCGCCGTAGCCCCAAACGGCGGATGATGCCCGCATCGGACCCGTCCCTTCGATGCGGGACACACCGGCCCCGCCTTCCGCCTCCCAAGCCCCCCGACCGGAGGGCGGGGCCACCCTATCCAAGAGTGAATGAACAGGAGTATTGACCATGCAGATCGACCATATTCCGCTGGACCGTCTTTCGGTCTCCCCCATCAATATGCGGCGCGGGCGCAAGACCCCCGATGTCAGCGACATACTGCCATCGGTGAAGGCGCGCGGCGTGCTCTCGCCGCTGTTCGTGCGGGCAAATGGCAAGCCCGACCATTTCGAGATACTGGCAGGCAAGCGGCGCTATTTCGCCAGTGTGGAAGCCGCCAAGGAATGCGGCGAGGAGCGCAGCCTGCCGTGCATCGTGATCGGCGAGGGTGATGATGCCGAAGCGCTCGAAATCTCGATGATCGAGAACCTGCTGCGGCAGGACCCTGACGAGGTCACCCAGTGGGAAAGCTTCACCCGCCTTGTGAAGGAAGGCCGCAGCATCGAGGACATCGCCGCGACCTTTGCGCTTACCGAATTGCAGGTGAAGCGCATCCTTGCGCTCGGCAATCTTCTGCCCCGCATCCGCGAGGCCTACCGCGCCGAGGAAGTGGATGCCGCGACCGTCCGCCACCTGACGCTCGCCAGCAAGGCGCAGCAAAAGGCATGGCTGGCGCTGTTCGAGGATGCGGAGGCCTATGCCCCGCGCGGCGGTCAATTAAAGGGCTGGCTGTTCGGCGGCGCATCGATTGCGACCGGTGTCGCGCTGTTCGACCTTGAGGCCTATTCCGGCCAGATCGTTGCCGATTTGTTTGGCGAGGACGGCTATTTTGCCGACAGCGATGCCTTTTGGGAAGCGCAGATGGCCGCAATCGATGCGCGCAAGGCCGACTATCTCGAAGCAGGCTGGGCCGATGTCGTGATCGTCCCGCCAAACGAGCATTTCGCCAGTTGGGAGTATGAACACGCTTCCAAGCGTAAGGGCGGTCGGGTCTATATCCAGTGCCGCGCCAATGGTGAGGCGGTGTTCCACGAAGGCTTTATCAGCCGCCGCGAAGCACAGGCGGCGGAGCGCCGTGCGCGCGGCGAGGACGGGGACACCAAGCCCGCGCGTCCCGAACTTACCTCGACGCTGGCAAGCTATATCGACCTCCACCGCCATGCGGCGGTGAGCGAGCGTCTCTCGACCGCGCCGTCACTGGCGCTGCGCGTCATGGTCGCTCATGCGATTGCCGGTTCGCCGCTGTGGAGCATCCGCCCCGCCGATACAGCAAGCCGCAACGAGAAAATTGCGGAGAGCCTTGCCGCCAGCCCCGCGACCAAGGCGCTCGCCGAACGCCGCCGTACGATACTTGATCTACTGGGCTTCGAGGAAAGCCGCGAGGCGCTGTGTCAGGACCGCTACGGCAGCGACCTTGTTCCGATCCTGCACCGGCTGCTCAAGCTGGAAGATGGCGAGGTCATGCAGGTGCTCGCACTGGTCATGGCCGAAACGCTCGCCATCGGCAGCGAGGCCGTCGAATATTGCGGCCAGCACATGGGCGTGGAAATGGCCGATTGCTGGCAGGCCGACGAAGCCTTCTTCGGTCTGCTGCGCGACAAGGAAGTGATGGTTGCACTGCTTGGCGAGATCGGCGGCGAGGCGGTGGCCAGCGCCAATGCGACCGAGAAAGGCGCGACCCTGAAAGGCCTTATCTCCGATCATCTGACCGGCGCGAACGAGCGGCCCAAGCTCGAGCGCTGGGTGCCGCGCTGGATGGCCTTCCCGCCTGCTGCCTATACATCGCGTGGCGGCGTGCCGAGCGTAGCCGCTGCAAAGCGCGCGGAATGGCTGGTCGAAGGCGAGGAGGACGAAGCGCAAGGTGCGGGAGCCGCTTCGGAGGACCATCAAGACACGCCGGAGGCCATGCCGCTCGCGGCCTGACCCAGCGCTTTTCAAAATGCGGGCAGCGGGACGATCCCCCTGCCCGCATTGTGCATCGGGGCGCTTGGCTGTATTGGATGGCCATCGAAAAAAGCACCGTGGAGGAGGTCGGGAGGTGCGTCCGGCGAATGTTCGCCATGAAAGGACGCCCCATGATTGTCATTGCCGCCCTCACCGTGCTCGTAGCTGCCGTATTGGCAGCCCGCCTGCTCTATTCGCTTTCACTCTATGCCCTGCCGCTCTGGTGCGGCGGGACCATTGCTTGGTGGACCTTTGCCAGCGGGGCGGGTTGGACGCTTGCGGCCTGTGCCGGACTGGCAGCTGCCACACTGCTGCTGGTCGCCGCCCATCTGCTCGCCGGTGCGCACTCCCCTGTTTTGCGACTCGTGCCGGTTGCATGCTTCGGCCTGTGCGGCGGAGTGGCGGGCTATCATGCGGCGCGTGGTCTTGCGCTTGCTTTCCTACCCGATGGCCCGACTGTCCAAGGGCTGAGCCTTGCGGCCGCCATACTGATCGGGAGCGGTGCGGCTCTGCGCTGGCTCACCGTTCGCACTGGCGCTACCCCATCGCCAAACCCGCCATCATGGGTGTAAGTCGTTTGGCGGACTGGGCGATTGTCGGAAACGGCTCGTCCTCGATCAAGCGCGGGCTTGGCTCAGCTGGCTGCCAGCACCGATGGTCACTGATCCGAGACGCGTGCGGGCAATTTGCGAGCCTGATGTTCACTGACTTCGATTCCGTGCAACCCGCGACATCGCACAGGGCGATCACTGCTTGAGCGATGTGAGCCCGAAAAAAGGTAAGCAAGCCGATGGATGTCCTGATCTGGCGTTTTCGCTTGGCGTCACCTGCCCCACCTGCTGCCTCGTGCATGGCCTTTCTGGCGGCGGACGGGCTTCGCCCTTGCGGGGCTCCGGGGCGCAACGGCGCGGGACCAGCTATTTTCCGCCGGGCACTAAGGTGCCCTTTGCATCGCGAAACAAAATAGCCACTCCCGCTGCCGTCCTTCGCTGTCGCTGCGGTCCCTGACGGGATGCGCCCGCCCCGCACAACCGCCCTCGTCTGGCCATCGAGGCTGCGATGGGCGCAGGTTCGAACCAAAGCGAAAGGAATTTCATCATGGCCAATATCGGCAACTTCACCACCACGACCACCGGCTACAAAGGCGAGATCGTCACCATGAGCGTACAGCAGAAGAATGTGCGCATCGTCGCCGAAAGCGAACCGGCAAGCGAAAACGCTCCCTCACACCGGGTCTTCGTCGGCCGCGCCGAAATCGGTGCCGCCTGGAGCAAGCAGAGCCAGGAAGGCCGCGACTACCTCTCGGTCAAGCTTGACGATCCAAGCTTCGTCGCTCCGATCTACGCGAACCTTTTCGCCGAAGATGATGGCGAGAATTACAGCCTGATCTGGACCCGCAGCCGCAAGGTCAATGGCGAGTAACCGCCGCAAGGCTGCCCCGCCCGGCACACGCCGGGCGGGGCTTCGTCCGTGAAAGGTTCGTATGGAGAACCGACAGATTAGGTATGGGACGCACAGCTAACGACCCAAGCGCCAACGCTGGCAATAAATGCTCGTTTTCCGATAGTTCGTCAGGGTGAGATAGCTCGAAAAGCGCGCTCAACGATAAAATTCGACCTTAAATTGTACGGGGCCAATCGGCCTGACGTAATGCACCTGTCGAGGCTCGATAATGATGTGCTCACCGGTGTTAACGGCATGGACTTGAACCGGTTCCCCCGGAACGTGGTATTCAATGCTACCAGCGATCACGCAAAGTTTGCCCCAAACTCCGGCCTTGAGGTCGTGCTTTGAGGTGAGCTTTTCAGGAACTGTCTGTTCGGTAAAAAGCGGTGTTTCCGAATACTTGTGAACACCATCTGGCATTACCTTCGACATGCCTATTCTCCGATCCCGACAAAGACTGTAATGATCAGTATCGCAACGCCAAATAGGGCGACCGCGAACGGCACGATCAAAATCTGACCATAAACTGCTGTTTTGTCCATCAGCCCCGTCCAGGTATCGAGCATCTTGCCTTGTTCGAGCGGAGACTTGGCTTCTCGCCCTGCCTGACGAGCGCCAATCCGCGCCACCCCGAAATAGACTGCGGTGTAAAGCACGGAAATCACGATGGCGAAACGTGCCGAAACGCTGTCACCCGTCGCCGCGAAAACAGTGGCAAAAAACACCGCATAGCAGGACAGCATCGCTGCCCAAACGCCGCGCGGCAGTTGGAACCCAGGATTCTGCGGCGCGACGGGCGGTGCGGCCAGGGGCTGAAGTATGCTGTCCAGCGGCTGAAGTTCCGCCTCCAGATCGGCTTCCCGTTCGGCTACTATCGATTGCTGTTCAAACATGGGGGAGGTTCCTTCCTGCTTTGGTTCCGGAGATACCGTCTCGCCGGATCGTGATCCCGGTAAGGAGACTGTCGGCGATGGCGCGCGCCCGTTCGGCAACGAGCGCAGTGCCTTCCGGCTGCGGCCCGAGCGCGTCTAAAGTTGCGTAGAAAAGCTCGAGCCAGCGCACGAAATGGGATTCCTCAAGACCAGGGATCGCCATGTGCTTGACCATCGGGTTTCCTGAGAACTCTCCGCTATTGAAGAGGATGGAGCGCCAAAAGGATTTCATCCGTTCCAGATGCGGGGGCCAATCAGAGATACGCTCGGCGAAGATGGGAGCGAGCAGTTCATCCTCCCGAGTATTGGCGTAGAAGCGCTCCACCATGAGCGATACGAAACGCTCATCGACACCCAGTGCCACGGCATGTGCGCGTTTCTCTGCCCTTGCCGCGTGTACTTGCTCTCGTGATTTCTCGGTTGTGGTATGCATCTGGAACTCTCTTAAGAGGTATTTGATATACCTGTTAAAGCGTCTTGGAGAGAAAAGCAATATCTGATATACCTGTTTTATGCAGTTAAACCTTCGAACAGATTATGCTTTGCGAATGCTGATGGCCCTCGCCGCCAAGGATGAGGTGGTGTCGATCGACTGGCTGGCCGATCACTATGGCATCTCGCGCAATCATCTTGCCAAAGTTGCGCAAGAGCTGGTCGCGGCAGGCTATGTCGCCTCGCTGCGAGGAAGGGGTGGCGGGCTACGACTGGCGCGGCCCCCAGCAGAGATAAACGTGGGCGAGGTGGTCCGGAGATTGGAGAATCTCACGGGCTTCGTGGCTTGCATGGGGGGCAAGGAGAACTGCGCCATTGACGGTGTCTGCGGCCTAAAACCTGCGCTCGCTGGCGCTATCGACGCCTTTCTGACGCATCTCGATCAATTTGATCTTGCACAGATTACAGCGTCAAAGTCCCGGCTGCTTCGTCAATTGAATCCGGAAGAGGCCTGAGCCAAGTATTGCCCGCCTTCCACTCATTTTCAGCCGTTTGAAACGCCATTTGCGCAGCCCGAAAGCGGACACCCCGCTAAGTTGCCAGTTTGTCGCCTTCCGCAGTTTCAAGCAATTCCGCGGGCTCGATACCTAACTCGACTGCCAGCTTTTCGATCACATCCAGCGTTGCGGCATACTGACAGCGCTCAAGGCTGCTGACATAGGTTCGATCAATCTGAGCGCGATGGGCAAGTTCTTCCTGCGACAGGCCGACCGCTTTTCGATAGCGGCGCAAATTGGCAGCAAAGGTCTCGCGCAGGGTCATGCTGGCGAGTGAGCGGGATTGCAGAGTATTTAACCACGGAGTATACTCTGAATGAAAGTAGGTATGTGCTGTTTTCGCGAAAAGCTTTGAAACAAAGCGGCTTTTGTCGTGTGCCCCGTTAGCCTTAATTGGAATATCGCATTACCTGTTTGGGGATAAGCGGCATAGCTAAGAGTGGCGAAGGATTTCGTGCTAAAAGCAAGCCCGAAAGCAAGCGAGTCGAAACCGAGCTGACCATGACTAAGACCCCTGCCTTCCAGGACCTTCCGCCGCTGTCCGAACACGTCACGGACTATGATGAAGCGCATTTCGTCACCTATCTGCGCCTGCTTGATGCCGCTGCGGAAGGCGCGGATTGGCGCGAAGTTGTCCGACTTGTGTTTGGCCTCGATCCCGCTGACGACCCAGACGCAGCGCGCGCGATGCACGCGGCGCATCTCGAGCGCGCACGATGGATGGCGCGTAGTGGCTACAGGCAATTGATCGCGAAGGATTAATTGCGAGCCAATTTCGACTTTGTGCAATTCTAGGTAATTTCACGCGTCTACTTGTGCCGCCGCGAAGAGCAGCAACGAGAAGATTCGGATACTTCCCGATTCTTCAATTCTCTCAAACGTTTCAGTCTGGCCAAGCTGCCCTCTGCCAAAGGAGGTTGCAATGTCGGGAGAAGGCTCCTGGCGCTCAGCCGACTATGCCGAGCGCTTCAAGACCCACGACCATGCGGATTTCGCGCAGGAATTCTTGCGCCGCAACCCCGACTATGCCCGCGAATACACCCAAACAGAGCAACGCGCACTTGCCGCTCCGGCAAACGCACAGGAAGAAAGTGAGGGCCTGGCTCGGCGATGGGGCCTGAGCTTTCCCCTGCGATCCGGCAAAATCGGCCAAGGATGAACCGGCGCATTGGTCGCCCGAGGTGCTGGGGACGACGATCATCTATGACGGAGCCGAAACTGCCAGACATCTGGTCAACAAACCGCATTGGCACGCTGTTCAAAGCTGCACCTGTTCCGTCGGCGTGCACCACGTCCTGACAGGGCGAAAGGGTCGCTATCGCTTGTGGCAGCCGGGCGTTGCTCAAATGAACCCGCCTGCGTTCCTTATACCCGACGATGCATTCGCGCCCTTGCGATCCGAGGCACTGTACCGGCTGCAGCTTGCGCTTTGCGGTCGATCGCCGCCGGAGCCGTCACCACACTTTTCGCCAAGCACCTACCAACGCCGCAGGCTGGCCAACATGCTGGCGATGCTCGATGCGCGCGAAGTCGGTGCCACCATTCGTGAGCTTGCCTTCACTCTCGTCTATCCCAATTCGCGACTTCTTAGAGGCGCTGAATGGAAGGCCTCGGGTGAAAAACGCCATGTGCTGCGTCTGCTGCGATCAGCACTCACATTACGCGGCGGCGGCTACCGCACCTTTCACGGATTTGATCGCTCCATCTGACGGGGGTGTCAGCTTTGGCCACCTCCCTTTGGTCACTCCCTCCGCCGCGCCGCCCTGCGCCATCTCACTCCGCAACCAGCAGCTCTGCGCTGCAGCAACCTGTCTCAAGCGGAGATATTCCATGGACGCCGTTCCCGCCCCGATTCGCCCGCGCTATCTGCGCACGCCCGATGCCGCCGTGCATCTGGGTCTTTCGCCGCGCACACTCGAAAAGCATCGCTGCTTCGGCACGGGTCCGGTCTATCGCAAGCTTGGTGGCCGGATAGTCTACCACCTCGACGATCTCGACAGCTGGGCCGAGCAAGGCCTGCGCCGCTCGACCAGCGATCCGGGCAAGGGCGTGGTCCATCCCGCCAAGCGGATCGACGGCTATTCCGGTCCCGTCCGGCGTTGAAGGTCAGGCCCATGCCCGCCCGCCAAACTCTTGCCCCGTCTCTCTCCAGCGCCACGCAGCAGCTTGATCTCTTCGTCGGGGTCGGCGGCGACATCGCCGCGCGCGATGCGCAGGACCTGATGGCCTGGCCTTTCTTCAGTCTCGCCAAGTCGAAGCGCATCAAACCCATCGATTTTCGTATGGGTGAGGTTGCGATCCTCGTCGAAGCGACCGCCGAACACGGCATGGCGACCATCTGGGATGCCGATGTGCTGATCTGGGTGGCGAGCCAGATCGTCGAGGCGCGCGATGCCGGCAGACCAACCTCGCGGCTCATTGCTGCCACGCCGCATGAAATCCTTGCCTTCACCCGGCGCGGGACCGGCAAGGCGGGCTATGACCGGTTGAAGGCGGCGCTCGACCGGCTGCAATCAACCACCGTTGCCACCTCGATCCGACAACTTGGTGCACGCCGCCGTCACCGTTTCTCCTGGATCAACGAATGGCGCGAGCGCCTCGATGCCAATGGCCGCGCGCTCGGCATTGAGATGATTGTGCCCGACTGGTTCTATGAAGGCGTGCTTGACCGGGCGCTCGTGCTTACTATCGACCCGGCCTATTTCCAGCTGACCGGCGGGCTTGAACGTTGGCTCTACCGCATCGTGCGCAAGCATGGCGGCAGACAAAAGGGCGGGTGGAGTTTCGATATCGCCCATTTGCATCTGAAATCAGGTGCGCTGTCGCCCCTTAAGCGATTTGCATTCGAGATGCGCGACATTGTCCGCCGCCAGCCATTGCCGGGCTACACACTGACCCTCGAATATGCGCTGGGCCGCGAGCGCCTCAACTTCGTTGCACTGCCCGCCGATCCCTTTGAAACCGCCATGCGACGGATCGGCATGACCCCTGTGGACAAGTCGGTGTGATGTTCGGACTATCAGGAACCCACGCGCTCGGTCGATCAGGAACCGAAAGTTCGGACTATCGGGAACCGGAATCGAGCCCAAACCCGCAGAAATACTGGGCTGCTGCGCCCCTTAACTATCCTAACAAGGAATCTTCCAGATTCCTGCTAACGGCGCAGCGCCTGTGCACAGCGGGCGCGCTGCCTCCGGTTTTAGGCTCTGCCTGTGCTGAGCACGGCGATCCGCCGCTCACCCATGTCAAGCTGGTGTGGCAGCAAGGCATACGCGAAGACTGGCTGCGCTTCGGCAAGCCGGTTGCCGAACGGATCCTGGATCGCCGCACCCGCATCGAGAGCTATGCGCCGGGTCAGGTGTTCGCTTTGGTTCGCTGGGCCTCCAATGATTACGGCACCGTCCGTTCATCGCTCGACATCGTGCGCGCGGTGGCCAGCGGTGAAGCCTTCACGACAGTGCCGCAGGTCGACCCTGGCGGCGAAATCCTCCTGTCGGTTCGAGGCTGGCCGAAGGTTCGCCAGACCTTTGAACTGATCGACGCCATCGAACAGGCGGGCCACGATCCGTGCGAAATCGCGCCCGATCACTGGCGGCATATGCACAACAGGCTGGCAGCGGGAATGCTGCCGCGCATCTATGGAAAGGACCGCCACCATGCATGGCTGCGCCGCCGGAAACTGAAATCATGAAGCGGCGAACGCTCCTTCTGGCAGGCACAGTCGCGGCGGCGGCGCTGCTCAGTGCTGCTCTGCCCATGTCGCGCATTCTCCTCTGGAATGCGACCGCCAGCGTGCCGACCGGCCTCTATCATATTCGCGGGACAGCCAGCCTCCATGTCGGCGAGCGGGTGGCCATCGATCCGCCGCCCCGGCTGCGCATCTATCTCGCTGAGCGCGGCTATCTACCCACCGGCGTGCCGCTGCTGAAGGAGGTCGCGGCATTGCGCGGCGACACCGTTTGCCGCCGTGGCCTCACCATCACGATCAATGGCAAGCCGGCAGGCGAGGCGCGTGCGCTCGACAGCCAGGCGCGCCCACTACCCGACTGGCAGGGCTGCCGCACCATCGGCGCTGATGAAATCTTCGTGATGAACAGGAGCGCGCCCGGCAGCTTCGACGGGCGCTATTTCGGGCCGATTGCGCGCGCCCATGTGATCGGACGCGCAAACCCTGTCTGGACCGACGAAGCGGGCGGCGGCGAGCATGTCTGGTTCGCCCGCCCGCACATGACCCCGACTCCCAACACCAACCCCGACGACAACAAGGAGACTACACCATGACCTGTATCGGCACATTCACCGCGCGCCCCGATGGCTTCGAAGGACGCCTGCAAACGCTGACGATCGACAGCGCCTTGACCATTGTCCCTGCAGAGTCCGGCGAAGCCGAGAACGCACCGGACTACCGGATCATGGCTGGCGAGGGCGATACCGCCTTCGAGGTCGGTGCAGGCTGGAAGCGCGTCGGCGACAAGGCGGGTGCCTATGTCGCGGTTTTGATCGACGATCCGGCGCTCGTGCAGCCGCTGCGCGCGAATCTGTTCCAGTCGGACCCCCGCACCCATGTGCTGATGTGGTCACGCCCCTCGCGCCGCGAAGCGAAGGACTGAGCGATGCGCGACCATCCACTGGTCTTTGCGGGCTGGGCTGCACTGGCCTGGGCCTACCCGGCTCCCCTTCAAGCGCAGGCCGGTTCAACCGCTTCGCAAGCACAGCGCATTGATATCGACGTCCACGTGCGCGAAGCGGCAAAGCGCTTCGGTATTCCTGAGCACTGGATCTACGCCGTAATCCGCATCGAAAGCGCGGGTCGGACGCGCGCCGTGTCGTCCGCCGGGGCCATGGGTCTGATGCAACTGATGCCCGGAACCTGGGCGCGCCAGCGCGACCGGTTTGCGCTCGGCAGCGATCCCTTCGATCCGCGTGACAACATCATGGCAGGAACATCTTACCTGCGGGAAATGTATGATCGCTATGGCGCAGCTGGCTTCCTTGCAGCCTACAATGCGGGGCCGGGACGGTATGAGGCGTGGCTTGGCGGACGGCGTTCGCTCCCTCTCGAAACGCGTCGCTATGTCGCCAAGATCGCCCCGATGCTGCAGGCGGAACGCATTTTCGTCGCAGCGGCCAGGCAGCCTGCGAGTGCTCCATCTGCCGTCCCGCCGCGCCCGACAGACGCGGCACCGCCCGCGAACGAGGCCGTCGATCCCGACGTTCCAGCCAACCCATTCGCACGACCGGCGGTGCCCGCGCATGACCTGTTTGCACCTGTCTCCACAGTCAGCGATCAGTGATGCCCGCAATCATGCTCTCGCGCCCGGCTTCGTCCGATGGCGAAGCTGGGCGAAGGATGGTGGGAAGCGTCAGAAAGGGGAAAGGAGGATGGCGAGATAAAAGCACCGCCGTCGGCCGGGGTGCAGGTGGTTGGTTCTATTGGGCAATATGCGCCGTCTTGGCATATGCCCTGCCGTCGCTTCTGGCGAATTCTCTCACAATTTCAACGGCCAATGCGCCGTCGCCCGGTTTCATTGCACATGGCTGATGATGAATTCGACGTGCGCCCGGGCCGCTCGCGCGACAGCGGCGCCAGCTCCTACCGCAAGGCCAACACGCTGGTCGGCCGCGTGCTCCAGGTTTCGCGCCGGGCAGGTTATACGCCGCTCGGTCGCGGAAGATCAGGACGCGGCACCGGGCATTTGGGGCGCGGCAAGCGCGCAGCGCTCCAGCGTCGCCGCAGTGCTTTCCAGCGGCGCGTCGTCATCAAAGCGCGCGTTGTCCGCCATAGAGGCACAGCGTTTCGTTCCGCACCGCTCGCGCGCCATATCGCCTATCTCGAACGTGACGGCGTCACCCGTGATGGATCTTACGGCCAGATGTTCGATGCCGGGTCGGATCAGGCCGATGGCGAAGCCTTCGCCGAGCGCTGCGAGGAAGACCGGCACCACTTCCGCTTCATCGTGTCGCCTGAGGATGCCAGCGAGATGGCGGACCTGCGGGCTTTCACCCGCGAGATGATGGAGGACATGGCGAACGATTTGGATATTGACCCTGGCAGTGGGCTCGACTGGGTCGCGGTCGATCACTGGAACACCGACAATCCGCATATCCATGTGCTGGTCCGGGGCGTTGCGAGTGATGGCAAGGGCCTCGTAATCGACCGCGCCTATATCAGCGAGGGCCTCCGCGCCCGGGCTGAAGAGCGCGTGACCATGGAGCTTGGCCCGCGCAGTGAGCGCGATATTCAGAACTCCCTTAGGTGTGAGGTTGATGCAGAACGCTGGACCTCGCTCGACCGCCGATTGGTCCGGCAGCGCGATGATCTTGGGGTGGTCGATCTCCGCCCCGAGGCAGCAGGGACGCGCAAGGATCGCAGTCTGCTGCTTGGCCGTGCGCAGACACTCGAACGCATGGGCTTGGCAGAGCGTGTCGGTCCGGCCAGTTGGACGCTAGCTGCGGATGTCGAGCCGACTTTGCGCGAACTGGGTGATCGCGGCGACATCATCAAGACCATGCACCGCGCCATAACCGGCCACGGTCTGACCATCGATCCCGAGCGCATCGCCTTGCATGGAAGAACCGGTGGCGAGCGTGTCATCGGCAGGCTCGTCGAACGCGGGTTGCATGATGAACTGACCGGCGAGGCCTATGCGATCGTCGATGGAGTGGATGGCCGCACACATCATCTGCGTTTTCCCGACATCGAGCGGACAACTGACGCTTCGCCGGGCGCCATCGTCGAGGCCAGCAGCTGGACCGATCGCAAAGGGCAGCAACAGACAAGCCTGCTGGTCCGGTCCGACCTTTCTATCGACACGCAAATCCATGCACGCGGCGCGACATGGCTCGACCGGCAGCTGGTGTCGCCGCGTCCCGAAACGCTGCCGAGCGGATTCGGATCGGAAGTTCGCGACGCACTGGAGCAACGGTCGGAGGGCTTGATCGATGAAGGCCTCGCCAAACGTCAGGGGCAGCGCGTCGTCTTTGCGCGCGGTTTGCTCAATACGCTCCGAGACCGCGAACTGGCTGACGCAGGCGAGGCCCTAGCGGCACGCCACGGTGGTATCGCTCAGTCCGTCAATGCCGGCGACCATGTAGCTGGTATCTACCGCGAGCGGGTGACGCTCGCGTCAGGCCGCTTCGCCATGATCGACAATGGCATGGGCTTCCAGCTCGTCCCCTGGCGGCAGGATATGGACCGCCATCTGGGGCAGGCCGTGACCGGCAGGATCAACCAGCGCGGCGGCGTCGACTGGAGCTTTGCCCGCTCGCGCGGCCCAGCAATCTGAGGAGGTAGGCCAATGACACAAATCTTGACAAAAGCACCACATGATGCTTATAAACGCATCAGGAGAAGCGATATGGCGAGTGCAGCTTTTGAACAAGTCGAAGCCCCGCGCGGACTTCAAACCTTTGCGGGTGATGATGATCGCCGCCGTCTGACCGGCGCGGCGGTGAAAGCCGTGCTTAGGCTTGTCGAGGCCTGGGGCGGCAGCAACGCCGAGGGCGCTGCGCTGCTCGGTGTGTCCGAAAGCACTTGGGACCGGATGAAGGCGGGGACTTGGGAAGGCATGCTCAGTCAGGACCAGCTGACCCGTGCTTCGGCGCTGATCGGTCTTTTCAAGGGACTGCACCTGCTCTTCGCCAACGATATGGCCGATCGCTGGCCGAAGCTTGCAAACAAGGCGCCGGTATTCGACCGGCTCTCGCCGGTGCAGGCGATGATCGGCGGTGGCATCCCGCGCATGCTAGAGACCCGGCAGTATATCGACGCGCTTCGTGGGGGGCTCTGAGCGGCAGGCCGCCCCGCCACCGGCCAGCCTTCCGACAATACGTGAAGCTTTCGAGCGGACCATCAGGCTCGTGCCGAGCGCGCGTCTGCGCGAAGCGGTCATGTCGGCTCTTGCTGACGATGACGACGATCTTGCCTTGTTGGCTGAGATCGAGGGCGCGACGAGCGGGAGGCTGATTGCTGAAGAACGAGGGCTTGGTGAGCTGACCGCCGATGAGCTGGTTCACGGCGTGCCGCATGCCAAATTCATCAATGCCAGCTTCGCCTATGCCAAGCCGCGTGAGCCGGGTCGCTTCAATCCCGCCGATCGCGGTGCCTGGTATGCTGCGCTGGTTATCGAGACCTGCATCGCCGAAGTCGGCCATCACCTGACCAAAGCCTTGGCCGATGCGGGCGATTTCAACGCGATTGTCGAATATGGCGAGATGGTCGCCAGCATGTCGGGCGTGTTCATCGATCTGCGCGGCCTTCCCAATCATCCCAGCCTCGATCCCGATGCTGCGAGGGGTTATCCGGCAGGCAATGCTCTGGCGGCAGAGGTGCGCGGCGAAGGGCATAATGGGATCATCTATCCCTCGGTTCGCCACGAGGGCGGAACCTGCATTGCCGCACTCTGGCCCAATGTCGTGCAGTCGGTCGTGCAGGGTGCCATGTACCGTCTGACATGGTCCGGCGAACCCGAGTTCGCCTGCGAAGCCATCTAGCCGTCCGTTTCTTTGCCTTCGCCAGACTGCGCTTCCCAAGCGCAGCGCTTGATTTGCAGACCTCGTTGGGCCTCCTGCCTCCCGAAAGGAGGCACCATGTCGGCAACCAAAATCCTGTGGGGCCAGATCCTGGCGGTCTTCGCCCTGACGCTGGCAGGCATCTGGGCCAGCACGCAATGGACAGCGGCGGCGCTTGGGTTCCAACCCGAGCTGGGGCCGGCTTGGTTCGAGGCCTTCGGTGTGCCCGTCTATCCGCCCTACGCGATCTTCTGGTGGTGGTTTAGCTTTGAGGCCTATGCGCCGCGCATCTTCGAAACCGGCGGCATGATCGCGGCATCGGGCGGCCTCGCCTCGGTAGTGGTGGCGATTGCCATGTCAGTCTGGCGCGCGCGTGAGATCAGGAACAGCGCAACTTATGGCTCGGCGCGCTGGGCGACCCGGTCCGAAATCGCCAAGGCAGGACTGCTAGTGGGCAAGGGCGTCGTTATCGGCCAACACGCCAATCTCTACCTGCGCCATGACGGTCCCGAACATGTTCTGTGCTTTGCGCCAACCCGCAGCGGCAAGGGCGTGGGGCTGGTCATCCCGACACTGCTGACCTGGCCGCACTCGGCCATCGTGCACGATATCAAGGGCGAGAACTGGGACCTGACCGCAGGCTTTCGCTCGCATTTCAGCCGCGTGCTGCTGTTCGATCCGACCGATGAGGCCTCGGCAGCCTATAATCCACTGATGGAGGTGCGGCGCGGAATCAATGAGGTTCGCGATGTCCAGAATATCGCCGATGTGCTGGTCGATCCCGAAGGCTCGCTCGAGCGCCGCAACCATTGGGAAAAGACCAGTCATGCACTGCTGGTCGGGGCGATCCTGCATGTGCTCTATGCCGAAGCCGACAAGACCCTGGCAGGCGTCGCAGCCTTCCTGTCCGACCCCAAGCGCTCGATTGAAGCAACGCTTGCCGCCATGATGATGACCCCGCATTTGGGTGAGGAAGGCGTGCACCCGGTCGTTGCGAGCGCTGCTCGTGAACTCCTCAACAAGTCGGAAAATGAACGTTCGGGGGTTCTCTCAACTGCCATGTCCTTCCTTGGCCTCTACCGCGACCCAGTCATCGCCAAAGTCACAAGGCAATGCGACTGGCGCATCGCCGATCTTGTCGACGTCAGACGCCCGGTCACGCTGTACCTTGTCGTGCCGCCATCCGACATCAGCCGGACCAAGCCGCTCATTCGTCTGATCCTCAATCAGCTCGGGCGGCGACTGACTGAGGATCTTTCTGACGGCGCTCAGCGGCAGCGCCTGCTCCTGATGCTCGACGAATTCCCCGCACTTGGCCGCCTCGACTTCTTCGAAAGCGCGCTCGCCTTCATGGCAGGCTATGGCATCAAGGCCTTTCTGATCGCGCAATCATTGAACCAGATCGAGAAGGCCTACGGCCAGAACAACGCGATCCTCGACAATTGCCATGTGCGAGTCTGTTTCGCCACAAATGACGAACGCACCGCCAAGCGCGTCTCGGAATCGCTTGGCACCGCTACCGAAATGCGGGCGATGAAGAACTATGCCGGGCACAGGCTGTCACCATGGCTCGGCCATTTGATGGTCTCGCGCTCCGAAACTGCTCGCGCGCTGCTGACCCAGGGCGAGATCATGCAACTGCCCGACACCGATCAAATCGTCATGCTAGCTGGCGCGCATCCGATCCGCGCGAAGAAGGCACGCTACTTTGCCGATCCGCGGCTCAAGAAGCGGATCGAAGCGCCACCGACGCCGCAGCAGAGCGATGACAAGGGCGCTGCCGGTGACTGGGAAGGCAGGACTGCGAAAACTATGCAACGGAAGGACAGCTCTGTCAGCAAGCCCGAGTGGCAGGATGATGAGGCCGAAGGTGGAATTCGGCGTGAACCGGAATTGCCTGAGCACGAAGACATCGCGCCAGCACCTGCACCGGTGTGCAATGAATTTGATTTTGAGGAGAGGAGCGATGCTGACATCGCGAGCACCACTCGCGGATTGACCGACCAGATGCGCGCCAACGCCCGGCGCGCGGCGCTCGATCCCAATGACGGGATCGAACTGTGAGCAAGGGCAATCGCATCAAGCATACTTTTCGGCTGCCTCCAGACCTCTCGCAGCAACTGGCAGACTACGCCGGGCGCAAGCGGGTATCGCAGGCATCGGTGGTCGAGGCAGCGGTTGCATCATTCCTATCACCGGACGGATCGGAACGAATGGAAGCTGCGTTCAGTCGGCGTCTGGATCGTATTTCGCGGCAGTTCGACAAGCTCGACTATCACGTCGAGGTCGGCAACGAGGCTATTGCCCTATTTGTGCGCTTCTGGCTCGGGATGACCCCCTCGATGCCAGACGAAGCAACAGCTGCGGCCAAAGCTGCCGGCGAGCAGCGCTTTGAACACTTCGTTGCTGCTTTGGCGCGGCGCGTTGAGAATGGCCAGCGGCTCTCTAATTTCGTCGATGAGAAAGTCCGCCAAGCGCCCTAATGTCGATCATAGCGGATCGCCCGACGATCGCCTGAAAGCGGACACACTTGCCAACATGTTTCAAAAATCGGTTCTGGGACAAAGCCGCCCTTCCCTTGCGACGACTTCAACGGCAGGCGGTTCGCTAAAAACCGACATCCAGTTTTCGTCAAACCAGCCTTGCAACGCGACGGCAACTGGGCCGGTTAGAGGCGTTCTGTTCTCGGACGCAAATCGCGAGAAGCTGAGATTGAGCGGCGCGACAGCACTCTAGAGTGCAGTCTGACTTAGATTGAATGCACTGGACTACCGCGCAGATATTTCGCGTGCGTAAGAGCCTTTCAGTCTAAGCGGCACAACGCCGTGGATCGCCACCTTTACAGCAAATCTGACCGACCTCCGGAGAAAGCGTTACAGACCATAACAGTGCATCACAATCTAATAAAATAGCAACGAAGTGAGTTGATATGCATCATATCGCTCGTTATACGCATCATAGCGCCTACTCGACGCAACCGCATATGGGACTGCTTATGGAACACTTCTCAATCATCCAAGCGCTCTGTCGAGCAGCAATCGCAGAGGCATCGCCAGCGACGCGCAAACAGATCGAGCGCCTGCGTGACGCGATCGCGAAGGATGGCGACCCAAAACAGTCGGCGGCGCTGTCCAGCATTTTAACGACTGCGGATCGAACCAAAGAGCTCTCACCCAGTCGCATCGAGCGGTCGAAATCGATCGTTGCTGGCGAGGTTCTGACACGCAACACGCCTCTACCTGTCGATCGCGAGACGTCGGCGGCGCTTGCCGATATTTTCTTTCCTAGCGATATTCAGGCGTCGCCGCCGTTGTTCAATTCAAGGGTAAGCCAAGCAATCCGGACGATTATCGAGGAATGGGCGAATTTCGATGTTCTGTCGGAAATCGACATTCGGCCATCCAAAACCTGCCTTATTTATGGCGCGCCCGGGACGGGCAAAACGCGCCTAGCGTTATGGATTGCGCAACAACTCGATTTGCCAGTCGTGTTGGTCAAGCTTGATGGTCTGGTGTCGTCATTTCTTGGAACCACAGCACGGAATATCGGCAATCTGTTTGCGTTTGCCAATCGGCATCGGTGCATTCTCCTTCTTGATGAATTTGACGCGATCGCCAAAGTTCGAGATGACCCGCAGGAAGTCGGTGAAATCAAGCGCGTAGTGAATGCTCTTTTGCAGAATCTCGACATCCGGCGCGATGTGGGTTTCACAATCGGCATCACAAATCACCCGAAGCTGCTTGATCCAGCCGTTTGGCGCCGGTTCGAAGTCCAGCTTGAAATTCCGAAACCTGATTTTGAAATGCGCAAAGCAATCGCTGCGAATTTCATGCCACCAATCAAAGCTCCCGACGTGCATCTACGGCTAATCGCATGGTTCACCGAAGGCTCCACAGGCGCCGAGATCGAGTCGCTCGTTCGCACCTACAAGAAAGCGACGACGGTTCGGGCTGAAGATAAGCGCGGCCTCCTCGATACCTTGCGCCAGTTCGCTACGCTCAATGCCGCACGGGTCCAGAGCGAACGGCGGGCCCTGCTTTTCGACGACACGAGCAACCTGTTTAGAGCGATGCGCGATGACCCGATTCTTGGCTTCTCGATGGCCGATATCGGCGAAATAGCAGGCAAGGACAAATCGACGGTCAGCCGACAGCTGGGCCGCGCAGCAAAGTCAGAGAATGAGGTGACGAATGGCTAGCCCGATCCAGATTGTCCTCAATCCTGAAAATTATGAGCAAGCGCGCGAAGCTGGCGGTGGCGGCGGTCGGAAGGATTTCTTCGCACATCGCGATGCCGAGTTCCGCACACACCGCGATACCCTGATTGGGCAGATCGAGACGATCTCAGGAGTGCTCAGCGCGCAGTCACAGGGCGACGTCGGGTACGTAAAGGTCATCTTGCGAAGGGAAGCTTGGGCCAAGAGTCATCGCCCGGTCCAAAGTCTGTTTCGCAGCGATCGCACGCCCATAGTCGGAGGAGGCGATCTTGGCGTGATGCTCATCGAGGCGCGCCCGTCGACAATCCTCCAAGTCGCTGCGGAAATCGCGAAAGCGGAAACGCACACTGAGATGCGCTTCAACGAATATAAGCAGAAGGAAGAACCGCACCCGACGTCGCGAAAGAGCGAAACGGGTGCCATCGATCGTATCGAAATTTATAGCGCGGCGGATCGGCGAAGCTTCTCGGTTGAGGAAGCCGTGGCTTGGCTTGCTAATCCCATGACGGGCAGCAGTTATCAGGTCGAACTGTTCGAAAGCCCTCCTCCCCGATCGGAATGGGATCGGCTGGACACGGGCCACAGGCGCCTTATCGAGACTTTCATTGGAGGGTTTAGAGATCTTGGACATGGGCTTGCGGTCGAACGGCTGTCCTTTCATCGCGACAAGCAAGCGGTACTCGCGGTGCGACTGGATCAGTCGGCCGATCAACCTATTCTCCGTCTGGATGATACGTCTGCCACCGAACGCCGACGCGAGTTACCGGATTTCAGTCCCGATATTGAGCGCCACACGCAACTGCTGCGCTTTCTGGAAAAGCACCCGCTCGTAAGGCGTATTGAGCTTCCAGGCATTGTCGTGAGGTCTGCGACAGCGGAAGGTGCAGCCCGGGCGTGGCCAACCGACTTGGCTATGCCCGCGCGAGATACTCGGAGAACGCATCCGCGGCTCGGCATCATCGATGGCGGGATAAGCGATGCACTATCGGACTGGGTCATCGATCGCTGGGACATCTTGGCTAGCGAAGATTCCGATCTTTCGCACGGCACCTTTATCGGAGGCTTGGCCGCCGTTGGGGGCGCATTGAACGGACTAGAAACCTGTCCCGAACCGGACGGAGCGGAATTGGTCGACGTCGCTGTTTTCCCGAACGAGGGAAAAGCTGGCGCCTTTGCATCATATTATCCTGAAGGATTGCCCCAGTTCTTCGACGAAATGGCCAACGCCGTTTCCGATGCGCAGGCCCGCCACGGGGTGCGCGTATTCAATATGAGCCTCAATATTCTGCAACCAGCGACGCCCGACCGATACAGTCAGCATGCCGCTCGGCTTGATCAGATCGCCGAAGCAAATAACGCCATCGTATTCATTTCTGCAGGCAACATCGCGCCTCAAGACCTTCGTCCGGAATGGCCTGCGGACGCCGCCACAGCGCTCACGAATCTTGTGAATGCCCGGAACGATTGCTTGCTGACCCCTGCGGAGAGCGCACGCAACGTCGCGGTCGCAGCGCTCAATCCTCCTGGACACGACGGGTGTATGGCTTTCGCACCGACACGGTTCAGCCGCAGGGGGCCCGGAATGCGTGCGGGCGTCAAGCCCGACCTCGCGCATATCGGCGGGTCCGGCACTCAGCATTCCGAGCTCGGCCATGGCCTATTTTCGATCCTGCCCGACGGCACCATCATCGACGGTTGCGGTACGAGCTATGCTGCGCCGCTTGCGGCGAAAACTGCTGCCGTCCTAGATCATGCCATCGAAGGCGAGGTGTCTCGCGAGACTTTGATCGGACTGCTGGTGCATCATGCAGAAATACCCACGACTATGCAGTCAAAAGAACTTGCGCCGATTGCCAGGCATTTTGTGGGATTTGGAATGCCGCCGTCAGCGGATCGGATCCTAGAAACTGGCGATCACGCGATCACGCTGGTTTTTGCCTCGCGCATCCAGCGCGATCAGCAGATTAACTTCCGGTTCGCTTGGCCTGCCTCTCTCGTCGGCCCGGGCGGCAAATGTCGCGGCCGGGCAAAGATCACGTTGATATCGACGCCACCGCTCGATGCGCGCTTCGGATCTGAGTTCGTGAGGGTCAATATCAATGCGACGCTGCAACAAGAACAGGCCGCCGGAGGCTGGAAAGGGCGGCTCGAGCCGTTGTACCTGCCGTCAAAGCGGGAATCCCCTGCCGTTGAAGCCGAGCTCATTGAACACGATCTGAAATGGAGCCCGGTGAAAGTTTTGGCGAAGACGTTTCCGAAAGGGGTCGGGCCGTCTTCCAACTGGCGCCTCTTCGTCGACTATCTCACTCGCGCTGGTGAGGTGATGCCCGAGGAAGGCGTACCGTTCACTGCGATCGTGACGATAAGTGATCCGGCGTCTGAGCAACCGGTATTCAATGATATGCGGCAAAATCTTCAGGCGCTCGGAACCCAAATCGCGGATATCCGTACCGCCGCGCGCATTACTCCGCGCGTGTAACGACATCAAATCTGACCCGCTACGAGGAAAGGAGTTTCGAATGGTAAAATCGGTGTCGCTTGCGACAGGTCGTTCCTTCCCCACCATCAAAGCAGCGCTCGATCATTTCTCTGGAGTATTAAAGGAACAGCCTGACAAGGCGCCATTTACCGGAGCGGATGAAAGCGACATCGGCGCGGCATATCTGGCTTATTGCGCCAAGACCAAATGGACGTTGGAATCGTCGCCTGCCTCTTATTATCCTACCCATGGCCGTGGTGTCGGATTTACCACACGATGCTTCGGCGTGACCTTCGCGGATGGAACCAGCACCATCTTCTCGATGGAAAAAGCATTACGCGCAATTGCGAACTGACGACTTCAGAAGGTTCCCACAGACTTGAGCGGGATAGTGATGGAATTTCACATTTGATCGACTGACCGCTTTCCGCCTCTAGCCAACCGCAACCCGCCGTTCAGCAACCGGCCTAAATGCTGACCTCGCAGACGATCTGATTTCGTGGAAGCACGATGATGTTTTAGACGTACGGTGCGGGAATATCCGAAACTGGCTAGGAAAATAACTCGACACCTACGACAACCTCGCATCTGATAAATGGTAACCAGCAATCTGCCTGAGCGCATCCTTGATTCCTGTTTTGCGCGAAATATCGATAGTTGCAGCCGACAGACGCTGGAGGCTGTGCGGCACCGCAAATGTACCTGTCACACCCGGCACTTCTAAGAGCTCGCCATGGTGCGGGTAAAGCAGAGTCAGTGCCTCACACTCGTAGAGCTGACCATAAGCCATCATCTGGTAGACATCAGCTTGGGAGATGCCCTGTTTGGCGTCTTCGATTTGCGGGGAAATGCGTTTCCATTTTGTGTCGATGACCTGGATTACCCGACCACCATCCTTGATCAATATGTCAGGCTTGGTTTGAAAGAGGCGCCGGCCCTCCTCGACAGATTCCAGACAGAACAGCCGCCCGCCCTGTAAATGAACGGTCAGACCGCTGCCAACGAGAGCGCGGCGCATCATCCGACCGACATATTGCTCGAACAGAGTGTTCATCTCAAAAAGTAGCGAGAAGCCAGCCTGAGTGCCCATCGAGGTGGTCTGAAATCGATCGCCTAGAATGAACTTCGCAAGCGCGAACAGATCCTTCCATCGCGCATTTGTGCGGTCGAGCTGAACATCCTGCCAGCGTAGGGCGCTCGGCGGAACCGACGAAACTTCGGCATAACCAAACGCCAGTTCCGATAACCGCCTCTGATTATCACTCGTGCGCGCAAGGCGACCGAGTCTATCGACTGCTGCCTTCATGATTTGATTCAAAGCTGTATCGCTCGAAAGCTCGTCATATCGGCAAGCAAGCTTGGACGGGTCAACCGCCAGAACGGTGAACTGACGCCCAATATCGAGGCGTCCTCTTAGCGCTCGAAGGTCATCCTCACAGTCGATGTAGCGTCTGGGAACGCCCTGACGGACGGCATCCAGCAGCTTTGTGCTGAACAGCCGAATGAGGATTTCGAGTAGGCTGTCCTTCTGCCAGCCAAGTTCGGTCATCGCCCCGCCATCAATCTGGATGTCCAGAGCGACGGCAAGCAGATGCACCAGCCTTTCACGGATCAACCCGCGCTTGTGCGCGTCGTCAGCCTCCGCAGGGAAATCGATCTTCGGGAGTATTTCCAGTGTGCAGCCTTCTCCCGCTACAATCCCCACCACCTGCCCGGCGCGCAGAGATTTTCGCCCCAGCGTCAGTATGCGTCCGCCGCTTTCACCGCCCAGCGGAGACTGCTTCGCTACGCCCGCAAGCTGGTCTGCCGCCCAGACGGGGATTTCGTCATGCCCATCGCCATATGGCAGGGACTGCCATTCGAGGACCGAGCGCTGGATCACGACAGGCCCGAGTAGGCATCCGGCGGGAATGCCGATCGAACATTCCATCGCCATCGAGAGGGTGCCTCGCCGTCTTCATCGAGCCCGACCGGCGGCTTGAGCTCGACCCGCTCGAGGAATCTGCTCCCGTCCCGATCACCAAGAACCAGTGCAATCTTGTTCCAGTCATCGAAGAAGTATTCCGACAAGAGGGGAATGATTCGCACTCGCATGCACGCATCCACGTCTGCCCGGCTCTTGCAGGCCATAAAGTAGGCGTGGCCGATTTGGTGTTCGCGATCGAAAAGATACTCGATCCGCTCGTTCAGCGTGCGCAACACCATGGGCAGATCGACCCCTGTCGGCGCAGCAGCATCTTCGAGGACATCGGGCTCGGGCATCACTTCGCGGAATTCGAACCGGCGTCGCAGTGCCGTGTCGAGCAGGGCGATTGAGCGGTCGGCTGTGTTCATCGTGCCGATGACGTGGAGATTGGCCGGGACTGAGAATTCTTCGCCGGAATAGGGCAGCTTCACGCTCAGTGCATTAGGCTGTCCCGCGCGCTTATCCTGCTCCAGCAGGGTGATCAGTTCGCCGAATACCTTGGAGATGTTGGCCCTGTTGATCTCGTCGATGATGAGGACATAGGGTTCCGGCTCACCGCTGGTTGCCACGGCATCGCCGCCCGAGGCCACGATCTGCTCGAGCGCATCCCAAATCACCTGCCGTCCCTGCATCTGGTATGCGGAAACCTGGCTAAGCTGTTTCTTGTAGATGCGTTCCCGCGGAAGACTGTCCTCGGTGTGCCACAGCCAGCGTACGCTGCGGCGGTGATTGTATTCGCCGTCCGGTCCAGGAACGAAGCGATAGTCGCTGGTCACTTCGGCAACGGCGCGGAACTTCATGTTGCCATCCGAAATGACAATCAGCGATCCGACCTCCATGTTGCTGCGGAAGGTATAGATCTGCGACATGTTGGGGTCGTTGCCATGAGCATCGGGATGGTCTTGCCGCCAGCGCTCCTTGATCGCCTCCCAATCGTCGAACCGCTGATCCGACCAGTCGACTTCGCCGCCCCATCCAAGGACTACGTAGCCTCCCTCCAGCGCGCCTTGGTAAATGGCATCATCTTCGGACGCCCAGCTCCTGCCAAGCGACATCTTGAAGATCTTTCGGCTTCCATCGAACGGCGGAAGATCATGCGAGAGCGCGCGGCCCTTGTTCTCGCCTGCGACCCGCGCCATTTCCTTGAACACACCATCGCGTGCCACCAGTGAGAAGCCCGTAGTGTCGGGCGAGCCTTCGTCACCGGTTTCCGCCTGCTGTGGCCGAAGCCCCTCGACGAAGTCTTCGTAGCTGAAGCTCTGATGGAAAGTTACGAATCCGATCCGCCCCTTGCGGGACAATTCCTGATAGCGCAGCATCAATTCGTCGCGATCGGCGGGGACAGTGCCATCGCACAGCCGCACCGCCTCGCTGGCCGTGGCATAGGTCTTGCCGGTGCCGGGCGGGCCATAGAGAATCAGGTTGGTTGGTTTTGCCCCTATCGCGGGCTTGCCTTCGGTTGCCGGAGCCATCTCGCCCCCTTTCGTGCTCACGATCTCAAAGCCTAAGCGCTGCAAGATCCCGTTTGCGGCCTGCTCTCCATAGCCGCCGTAAAACTCCTTGGCGCTCTGCGGCTTGCCCTCGGGCATGAAGCCATAGGCCGCGCCAACAATTGCCTTGGCCGGGAACAGAAACCCTTCCGGCTCCCGCCGGGTCCAATAATCGCGCGGCTTGCCGAACCGGTATTTGGCGAGGAAGGCCTCGGCGCCGATCTCCTCGCACTCGTCCATGGCCTCCTCAACTGCTTCGCGCGTCAGGTCCGACACTTCCGGTTCCTCCCAGTTTTCTGCCATGGCAACCCAGATGAAACCTTGCACATCGGTCAGGCTGCCGGTCCGCCAGTTCCAGTCATCGAGCTGGTCACGAATCCGGTTCATCGCCCACTGGAACTTCTCGAAGTCCGCCAGCTCGAATTGCGGTGAGGCGAAGAATTTGTGTCCCATCAGGGCCTTGCCAAGCCGGTCGAAGGTGCGGACTTTGAACCAGCAGGCATCATTCACGTTGACCGTGCCGTAAACCGAGATCGCAATGCTGAGCACCTCGCCCCGCCGCATACCCGGCAGGCCTGCTTGCTTCAGGCTTTCAAGCTCTCGGGCGCTTTCCAGCAAGCCTTGGTTGTCACCAGCTTCCAGGCGCGCCAGGCGGGCAACCGTTTCGTAGAAGCGGGTCTGGAGATCGGCAGGTGCCTTGGAGATTTCCGCCTGCGTGCGCCAGCTGAGCGGGAGGCCCTGCTGTGTGCCCTGCACCAGCGCCTTGTAGACTGCGCGGCCGCATTCTTCTTCGGTCTGGTCGAAATTGGTGGCAGCGGCGATCACGCTGTCGCGCGCATCGCGCTTGTAGCTGCCCTCGGTTTCCCAGAACTGGCCTATCTCTTCCGCGAAGCCTGCGAAGTCGGGCATCCGTTCCTTGAACACGCCCATCATGCGGTTAACTTCGGAGAAGAACTGATCATCCCCCAGTTTTGGGGTTCTGGGTTTTCGACCCGCCTGATCATCGTCGCGATAACGCTGGTAAAAATTCAGGGTGGCCCTGTAACTTGCGAGGTTGGAATACAGGTCCCCATCGATTGGGAGCTTGGAGGGGTTGGGTGCCTGATCGCGCTTGTCCTGAGCGGAGTATTTCAGCGTTGCAGCGATGGCGGTGAACTTGTCCCGGTCAAAATGCTCGTCAAGATCGCCATACGCCTGATCAAGTCGGCGGGCCTGGGTCATCTGGGTGTTGACAGTGTTCTCCGCATATCCCGCACGGGTCAGCCACAGCTTGAAATCATCTTCCTTCATTGGCTTGTTTCACCCGTCACGCCGCATACCGCCCATCTTTCAGCCGACGGGCCATGCCGATACCAGCCAGCGCCTCGAGCACGGGACGGACAGTGGCGGCGCGCTTGCCCTTGAAGGAACGGGCAACGTCCTGCGGTGCGAGCGGCGTTTGTGCGGTCGAGAGTATCGACTGCACTGCGCTGACCTGTTCGGGCAGCGTTCCGGGCCATGGGATGATGTTGTCCGGCACATGTTCGGCTGCGAGCACGGGCTTTGCCGGTTTGACGCCTGACCCGGTGTCGAGCCAATCGTCGGACGGCGGGTTCTGATATTCGGGGCGCAGCCAGCGGATCAGGCCACGGGCTTCCTCGGCGGCGCGTTCCTTGTTGAGCGCAACGAGGCGGATGAGGATTTCCTCATCTGAGAGGTCAACGGGCCAGCGATAGGCTTCGGCAACCAGCGCATCGATGGCGTCGTGGTGCTGGCGGATCAGGGTGACGAGCCCGCGATCATGCATGTCGCGCTCGGCCTCGGTCAGCGCGCGGCCCTCCCGCAGGGCTTCAAGCACATTGTAAAGCTTAGTGAGGGTCAGGTCCTCGTGCTCTTTCAGAACCCGCTTGCGCAGCGCATCGAGTGCTTCGGCCTCGGCCCGGATTTTGTCCTTGAGCGATTCGTCAACGTCCCTAGGGAAGGGAAAGGGGTCAAAGCACGCTGTCTTATTGTAGCGCGGACGATCCTCCAGTGTCCCTCCAGCCTCAAGTGCCCACAGTACACTGATCCGGCTCGACAGCACGCCGAGATGAAACGCATCATCGAGTGCGATACAAACCAGCATGTTATCCGGAAGGATCGACATGGCCAGGAACTGGAACACCCGGTGTTTTGCGGTCTCGATGGTGGCGATGTAGCGCGATACTCCGCATAAGGCCTTGCGGATTTCAGGACGTGGTTTGCCGAAGAGCCACCATTTTTCAGCATATTGCTTCGCGTCGGTCGTCTTGCTCTTGGAAGCTTGCCCATCACGCTGTGGTCGAACTGCATGCGAGAGGTGCTGATAGATTGCCGGATGCTTGTTGCGCACTTCGGTCTCGCTGAGGCCGTAGAGGTCGATCACCTTCACCCCGCGCGGGCGCGCAGCGAGATCACGGCCATTGCGATAGTCGAAGATCACGGCATCGCCATCTTTAACTCCGGTGCGGATGTTGGCTGGTTGCTTATTAGTGATTTGAACCGACAGACCCTCTGCCTGCTCCGGCGTCACGATGAAGCCATTGCCCATCAATTGAACGCCTCGAGAAGCGAGCTTGTCGTTCGCCTTGAGCGGGCGGGCCGAGGAAACATCGGCCCCGATCCGCAGATCAGCGCTTATCAGGCCCATATTGATGCCAAACGCAATGGTGTGCGGCGCGCCGCTTTCATCAATGACGGTTTGCACCATTCCCGGCTCGCGGCCTGATTTGCCCTGCGGTTCAGCCACCGTCATGGCGATGCGCACGGCGGCACCATCCTTTTCGTCCACCCATGGATGGTTCGGAATGGCAAATCTCAGGCCAACGCCGCTCTTCGCGTCGAGATGTTTGGCAATCACCCGGCGGCTGAACACCTGCGTGATCGAATTGGTGGTGACGAAGCCGAACCGCCGCGTACCCGCCTTGCGAACCGCCGTTGCCGCCTTGTCCCACCAATGCATGACAAAATCGGCGCTTTCAGGCACATCAGTGGTGGCGAACAGCGCGTCGAAATAGCCATCTCCCAAACGGTCCCGCACGTCCTTGCCGCCAATGAATGGCGGGTTCCCGACAATAAAATCGGCCTTGGGCCACTTCGCCGCACGGGGCTTCACGTAGCGATACACCTCAACCCGCGCGCCCTCGTCGGGCACCTTTTTGCCCGTGACGGGATGGAGCTTCATCGTCTCGCCATCCCAGCGAGAAATGGGCTTGCCCGCGTCATCGCGTTCAAGAAGCTTGTCGTCGTAGTCAATCAGGGCATCGCGATGTTCAATCGTCCGCACGTCGCGCAGGATGGGTTCGGGCGGCGTGCGGTCGGCACCATTCACGCGGAAATGCCATTGCAAATAACCGATCCACAGCACCAGTTGCGCAATTTCGACGGCACGTTCGTTTACCTCAATCCCGAGGAAGTTTTCGGGCGTGATGGTGTGGCCGGTTAGCTCGGCGACATATTGGTCGTCGCCCAGCTCGACCAGCAGATCGAGCACCTCGCCCTCAAGCTCCTTCATGCGCGCCAAGGCGACATAGAGGAAGTTGCCTGTGCCGCAGGCAGGATCGAGCACCTTCGTCTGGGCAAGCCGAGAATGGAATGCCTCGACAAAAGCCTTGGCCTCGTCCTCCTTCCCCTCTTCGATCAGGGTCGCCGCGGCTCCGCGTACCCCGTCCCAATCGGCGCGCAGCGGCTCCATGATCGTGGGGCCGATCAGCCGCTCGACATAGGCGCGCGGGGTGTAATGCGCGCCAAGCTTCGCCCGCTCCTTGGGGTTGAGCGCGCGTTCCAGCAGCGTCCCGAAGATCGCCGGCTCCACCTCGGTCCAGACGTGCTCGCCCGCCTTGATCAGCACTTCCAGCTCTTCTGCATCCAGCGGGATCGCGGTGCGTTCCTTGAACAGATAGCCGTTGAATTTCTTCAGCGGCACGCCCAGCGCAGGGGAGAACTCGCCCTTGTCCATCGCCGCCCACAGTGCTGAGAGCTGATGCTCCAGATGTTCGGGGTGTGCGCGCTGGTCTTTGAGGAGCTGCGTAAATTTGCCTTCCGGGATCAGTCCGCTGTCTTCCGCGAACATTGTGAACAACACCCGCATCAGGAAACCGCTGGTGGTCTCCGCATTATAGCCCCGCTTCTCAAGGCGCCGGGCGACTGTGGCCAGCAGATCGGCAATGTCGCGGGTAACACGAGCAGCGCGGGCAGCGGGGTCGAGGCTCTTGGGATCGGTCCAGATAGCGCGGAGCCGCTCTCGCACGTCGTCGTCGTGCAAATCCTCCAGCATGATCCGGTAGCGCGCCCGGTCGGGGAACTGGGCATAGGCTTTGCCGGTCCCGGTGAAGTCGGCATAGACCTCGATGCAATAGCCGATGTCGGTGACGAGCAGGATTGGCGGCCAGCCATGGTCAACGGGAAGCGCCTTGGCATAGCGTTCGGCCTGGCCCTTGGCCTGCACCATCGCCTTGGCCCAACCGGGAGTGCCGCGCCGGGCGGTGCCACGCTTGACGCGGGCGCTGGCGGTCTGGCCGAAGATATCGAGATCGTCCTCGCCTTTATCCGCTGCCGCGCGGTCGGCCTCGCTGCCCTGCTTGGCTTCGAGGATGTAACAACCGCGCTTATAGCAATCGATGCGGCCGAAGCTCTGTGTGCCGTCGCCATTGTCCTGAAAGACGCGGCGTTCGAAGACATAATCGTTATGCACGTCGTCAGTGCGGCTGCCGGTGGGCGGTTCTACCTCTAGCAGATCGCACAGGCCGTTGATAAAGCTCTGCGTATTGGCAAGCTCACTGCCGCCGGTATCGCGCCACTGGGAAATGAATTTGTCGATATCGGCAGGGGTGGTCATCGGGAACACGATAAAGCACAGCCGCCCCGCAACGGCAACGCGACTTGTGTTGCGATGACAAATATCGATCTAATTGAAATCGGACGAGTTCATCTCGAATAGCAGGTTTGATTCGGATTGTTGACGCGTTTGACTGACCGGCCCGTTACGCTAGCGATACTTTGGCTACGCTGCGCTTTCCTCGCAGCAAAAGCTTGTTGCCTGACGGCAATCTGATGTCTCTTTGATCTGCCTCGCAAGCGCAGCCGATGGTCGGTTGCCGCAATCCGGGGCAGCCCATGAGCGTTATTCCGATCCGATCCGAAGCATCGTCGCGCGGCGCGCGCATGTTGCGCACGGCTTTGGGCGTAGAGATTGCTCGCTGGCTCGAAGAACCCGCAGTGATCGAAGTCATGCTCAATCCGGACGGTCGACTCTGGGTCGACCGTCTCGGGGAAGGCCTTGCCGCAACTGACTGCCTTATGGGCGCCGCCGATGGCGAGCGCATCATTCGACTGGTCGCGCACCATGTCGGTTCCGAGGTTCATGGCGGTGCTCCGCGTGTTTCGGCAGAGCTGCCCGAGGGCGGGGAACGCTTTGAAGGGCTCCTGCCGCCGGTGGTTGCAGCGCCCAGCTTTGCCATTCGCAAGCCTGCAGTCGCGGTATTTACGCTGGCTGACTATGTCGCTGCGGGCATCATGGCAGACTGGCAGGCCGATTTGATGGCCGATGCCGTTGTGTCGCGGAAGAACATTCTGGTCGCTGGCGGTACTTCCACCGGCAAGACCACGCTTACCAATGCGCTGCTGGCCGAAGTTGCTTCCAGCTCTGACCGCGTCGTCCTGATCGAAGATACGCGCGAACTGCAATGCGCCGCGCCCAATCTCGTATCGCTGCGGACCAAGGATGGCGTTGCCACCCTGTCCGATCTGGTCCGCTCGGCCTTACGTCTTCGGCCTGACCGTATTCCAATAGGCGAAGTGCGCGGCGCAGAAGCGCTCGACTTGCTCAAGGCCTGGGGCACCGGACATCCGGGCGGGATCGGCACGATCCATGCTGGGACTGCGCTAGGCACGCTGCGGCGGCTCGAACAGCTGATTCAGGAAAGCGTGGTCACTGTGCCGCGCGCGCTGATCGCCGAGACCATCGACGTTATTGCTGTGCTTGTGCGCGATGGCACCGGACGGCGGCTGTCCGAACTGGCCGAGGTCCGCGGGCTCGATGCGGCAGGCGAATATGTCCTCGCGCCACTTTCCCCAACTCAAGGAGACCCTTCGTGATCCGCATTTTATCACGGGCGCGCTCGCGCCTGTCGGCTCTTGTCTTGACTACCGGCGTGGCGCTCGTCGTTACAACGCCCGCCCACGCCGCCGGTTCGTCCATGCCATGGGAAGCGCCGCTGCAGGCGATCCTTGAATCGATCCAGGGACCGGTCGCCAAGATCGTCGCGGTGATCATCATCATCGCCACCGGGCTGGCATTGGCCTTCGGCGACACGTCGGGCGGGTTTCGGCGGCTGATCCAGATCGTTTTCGGCCTGTCGATCGCCTTTGCCGCATCGTCTTTCTTCCTCTCCTTCTTTTCCTTCGGAGGCGGAGCGCTCGTCTGATGGAGAGCGGCGCTTCCTCTCTTCCCAATGGCTTCGTGGTCCCGGTCCACCGAGCACTGACCGAGCATATTCTGCTTGGCGGCGCACCGCGAGGGCTGGCGATCGCCAACGCGACACTGGCCGGAGCCATCGGGCTTGGCCTGCAGCTGTGGATCGCAGGGCTCGTTTTCTTCGCGCTTGGCCACATGGTGGCGGTCTGGGCAGCGCGGCGCGATCCGCAATTCGTGGATGTGGCCCGGCGGCATCTACGCTTTCCTGCCCATTGCGGAGTGTGAGGGATGTTCTCGCTTCGCGAATACCGAAACAAGGCCGACAGGCTCGCGGACTTCCTGCCTTGGGCAGCGCTCGTTGCGCCCGGCGTCGTCTTAAACAAGGACGGCAGCTTTCAGCGGACGGCGCGCTTTCGTGGGCCAGACCTCGACAGCGCAACGCCTGCCGAACTGGTCGCAACCACCGCGCGGCTCAACAGCGCATTGCGGCGGTTGGGATCTGGCTGGGCGATCTTCGTTGAAGCGGTGCGCCGCCCTGCGCTGGACTATCCGGTCTGTGACTTTCCCGATCCGGCATCGGCGCTGGTCGAGCGCGAACGCGCCGCACAGTTCGCCGAAGAAGGCGCGCATTTCGAGAGCCGCTATTTCCTTACCTTCCTGTGGATGTCGCCTGCCGAAGAGGCAGCGCGTGCGGAAAGCTGGCTTTATGAGGGCAAGGCTGAGAAAGGCATTGTCCCACGTGAATTGCTTGACGGCTTCGTGGATCGAACTGACCGTCTGCTGCGCCTGTTCGAGGGCTTTTTCCCCGAAGCCCAATGGCTCGATGACGGCGACACGCTGACCTATCTTCACAGCTGCATCTCGACGCGGGTGCAGTCCGTCCGCGTTCCCGAAACCCCGATGCATTTGGATGCGCTGCTCGCCGACGAGCCGCTCACTGGCGGGCTTGAGCCGCGTCTAGGCGCGGCCCATCTGCGCACACTGAGCGTGATCGGCTTTCCGAGCGCGACCTTTCCCGGCCTGCTCGATGAACTCAACGCACAAGGGTTCGCTTATCGATGGTCGACCCGGGCGATCATGCTCGACAAGAGCGACGCCACGCGGCTGCTCTCCAAAATCCGCCGCCAATGGTTTGCCAAGCGCAAATCGGTCGCCGCGATCCTCAAAGAGGTGATGACCAACGAGGCCTCGGTGCTGGTCGACAGCGACGCGGCCAACAAGGCCGAGGATGCCGATACGGCCTTGCAGGAACTGGGCGCGGATCATGTCGGGCTGGCGCTGGTGACGGCCACCGTCACCGTCTGGGACGAGGATGCCGCGCTCGCTGCTGAAAAGCTACGTCTGGTCGAGAAGGTCATTCAGGGCCGTGATTTCACCTGTGTGACCGAAGGCATGAACGCGGTCGAAGCCTGGCTCGGATCACTGCCGGGGCACGTCTATGCCAATGTCCGCCAGCCTCCCATCTCCACGCTGAACCTGGCCCACATGATGCCGCTATCGGCGGTCTGGGCCGGGCCGGAGCGCAATGCGCATCTTGATGCACCGCCGCTCTTCTATGCGAAGACCGAAGGCTCGACCCCGTTCCGCTTTTCGCTTCATGTTGGCGATGTCGGGCACGCTCTGGTGGTCGGCCCGACCGGCGCGGGCAAATCGGTGCTGCTTGCCATGATGGCAATGCAATTCCGCCGGTATAATCGCTCGCAAATCTTCGCCTTCGATTTTGGTGGCTCGATCCGCGCGGCAGCGCTCGCTTGCGGCGGTGACTGGCAGGACTTGGGATCAAGCCTTTCAGAGGACGGCGACGAGGCCGTGATGCTGCAACCGCTCGCGCGGATCGACGAGCCGGGAGAACGCAATTGGGCGTCCGAATGGCTGCAGGCCATCCTTGCTTCCGAAGGCGTCACCATCGATCCGGTCACCAAGGACCACCTCTGGTCGGCACTGACCTCGTTGTCGACCGCGCCAATTGCCGAACGCACGCTGACGGGCCTCGCCGTCCTGCTCCAATCGCAGGGCTTGAAGCAGGCACTCGCGCCCTATTGCATCGGCGGGCCATTTGGGCGCCTGCTTGATGCCGAAAGCGAGCGGCTTGGCGAAGGCAGCTTCCAGGCCTTTGAGACCGAGGGGCTGACCGGATCGGCCGCGGCACCGGCGGTGCTCTCCTATCTCTTCCACCGGATCGAAGGGCGGCTCGACGGGTCGCCCACGATGATCATCATCGATGAAGGCTGGCTGGTGCTCGACAGCCCGGCCTTCGCTGCGCAATTGCGCGAATGGCTCAAGACCCTGCGCAAGAAGAACGCAAGCGTCGTCTTCGCCACGCAGAGCCTTGCCGATATCGAGACATCGGCGATTGCGCCCGCGATCATCGAAAGCTGCCCGACCCGTATCTTCCTGCCCAATGAGCGCGCGGTCGAACCGCAAATCCTGAGCATCTATCGCCGCTTCGGTCTCAATGATCGCCAGATCGAAATCCTCAGCCGGGCAACTCCCAAGCGCGACTATTACTGTCAGTCAGCACGCGGCAACCGTCTGTTCGAGCTGGGTCTTGGAGAGGTCGCGCTCGCCTTCACCGCCGCCTCGTCGAAGAGCGACCAGCTCGCCATTGCGCGGATCATCGAGAATTCCGGCCGCGCAGGGTTCGCCGCCGCCTGGCTGCGCCATCGCGGCCTCGACTGGGCTGCCGACTTGCTCGGTGCCCGCGAAGCAAAATCCCTTATCCCCAGCCCCCAACAAGGAGACCTCCCATGATCCCCCGTAAATACCTCCGCTGCCTTTTGACCGGTGTCGCGCTTGCCTGTGCTGGAACCGGCGCTCTGGTTTCTGCGCCCGCACACGCGCAGTTCGGCGGCATTGTTTATGATCCGACGAACTATGCCCAGAACCTGCTCACCGCTGCGCGCACGCTTGAGCAGATCAACAATCAGATCCGCATGCTGCAGAACCAGGCGAACTCGCTCGTCAACGAGGCGCGCAATTTGCAGAGCCTGCCGCTTACCGTGCTCCAGCCCCTACAGGACCAGATCCGGCAGACCCAGCAATTGCTGCAGCAAGCCCAGCGCATCGCCTATGATGTGCGCGCAATCGAAACCACCTTCGATGCGCAATACAAGAATATCCCGCTGGGTGCCTCGCAGCAGGCGATGGTCAATGGCGCAGAGGCACGCTGGCAGAACAGCGTCGCCGGGTTCGAGGACGCCATGAAAGTCCAGGCGGGCGCGGTCGCCAATATCGAAGGCTCGCGCACAGCGGTGAATGAACTGGTCAGCGCCAGCCAGTCGGCCACCGGCGCCTTGCAGGCCGCGCAGGCGGGCAACCAGCTGCTGGCGGTGCAGGCAGGCCAACTCGCCGATCTCACCGCGACGCTGGCGGCGCTGAGCCGGGCGCAAACGCTCGATGCGGCAGAGCGCGCCGCGGCCAAGGCGCAGGCGCGCGAACAGCTGCGGCGTTTTCTGGCCAATCGTCCGCGCTACCTGCCCAGCGGGTCGAAGTAATCGGCCATGGACAGCAAGCTCTTCGCGCGCATCGGTGCCGCCGTCTTCGTCGGGCTCGCCTTTGCCATGACGCTCGTGCAGATGCGCGAGGAGCCTGCCCCGCGCGCGGGCCCCGTGCCAATCGCATGGGTGCCCGACGGCGACCCGCTGCCCTTACAGATCAAGGCCTGCGCAGAGATGGGCGAACTGGCGCTGTCCTCACCCGATTGCCGTGCGGCCTGGGCCGAAAAGCGCCGCCGCTTCCTGGGCGTGGATCATCCAGAGGCCTATTCCGGGCTCGCCGATCCTCCGCCGCCGGACGCGCCGCACCTCCCGGTGTCAGCCCCGGTTGGCGACCAACGAGGGGAGGACTGACATGGGCGGCACCGGCGTCGTCGATCGCTTTCTGGCGATCTTCTCCCAATATATCGACAGCGGCTTTGGCCTGCTCTCTGGCGAGGTCGCCTTCATCGCGACCACGCTGATCGTGATCGATGTGACGCTGGCTGCCCTGTTCTGGAGCTGGGGCGAGAATGACGACATCATCGCCCGGCTCGTCAAGAAGACGCTCTTCGTCGGCATCTTTGCCTATATCATCGGTAACTGGAGCGCGCTCGCCAACATCATCTTCAACAGCTTTGCAGGCCTAGGCCTCAAAGCCAGCGGTTCGGGGCTGGGTGCCGCCGACCTGTTACAGCCCGGGCGTGTGGCCCAGGTCGGGATCGATGCCGCCTGGCCGCTGATCGAATCCATCGCCGATCTGATGGGCTATGTCGGTTTCTTCGAGAATTTCCTGCAGATCATCATCCTGCTGCTCGCCTGGGCGGTGGTGATCATCGCCTTCTTCATCCTCTCGATCCAGCTCTTCGTCACGCTGATCGAGTTCAAGCTGACCACGCTCGCTGGCTTTATCCTCATCCCCTTCGGTCTGTTCGGCAAGACCGCCTTCCTAGCCGAGCGTGTGCTCGGCAATGTCGTGTCTTCGGGCATCAAGGTGCTGGTGCTCGCGGTGATCATCGGCATCGGCTCGACGCTCTTTGCTGAATTCACCAGCGCGATCCCCGGCGAGCCGACCATCGAGGATGCGCTTGCCATCGTGCTTGCAAGCCTCACGCTTCTCGGTCTGGGCATCTTTGGCCCCGGCATCGCTAACGGCATCGTCGCAGGCGGGCCGCAATTGGGCGCTGGCGCAGCAGCAGGCACCGCCCTGCTGGCGGGCGGCGCGGCGGTGGGCGGTGTCGCTGGAGCCAAGCTGGCTGGCGGGGCGGTGGCGAGCGCCGCCTCGTCGGCCGCGCAAGGCACATCGCGCGCCGCAGGCGGAGCAACCATGGCCTATGCCACCGGTTCCGCTGGCAAGAGCGGCGGTGCGGCCGTCGCAGGCGGTATGGCCGGTGTCGGCCGCGCCGCAGGAGGCGCAGCCATGTCGCCACTGCGCAAAGCGGCAGATAGCGCCAAGAGCAATTTCCGCGAGGGTGCACGGGCGTCGGTCGGCAATATGGGCGGCCGCATTGTGCCTGCACCAGGCACCACGCCCTCCGGTCCAGCACCCGAAAACGGCCCGCCCGCCTGGGCCAAATCCATGAAGCAGCGCCAGAGCCTCGGCCACTCGGCCTCGCTCGCCGCGCACACTGTGCGCTCCGGTGACGGCCACGGCGCAGGCTCCTCGATCGACACCAAAGAGAAGGACTGACCTCTCATGTTCAAACGCCCCTCGATCCGGTACGGCAAGACACCGCAACCCGAGACGCCCTATCAGCGCGCGGCACAGGTCTGGGACGAGCGCATCGGCTCGGCCCGCGTGCAGGCAAGGAGCTGGCGCTATGCCTTTTTCGGCGCGCTCGGCCTGTCGGCGGCGCTGACCGGCGGTCTCATCTGGCAGAATGCGCGCGGCACCATCGTCCCCTGGGTGGTCGAGGTCGACAAGCTTGGCGAAGCGCGCAGCGTCGCGCCTGCCAATGCGGAGTTCGCGCCGACCGATCCGCAGATCGCCTTCCACCTTGCCCGCTTCATCGAACATGTCCGCGCCATTCCCGATGATGCAATCGTCGTGCGCGAGAACTGGCTCAGGGCCTATGACTTTGCGAGCGACAAGGGCGCGCTGGCGCTCAATGACTATGCGCGCGCCAATGATCCCTTTTCCGTGATTGGACGCGAACAGGTGGCCGTCGATGTCACCAGCGTGATCCGTGCTTCGCCAAGGAGTTTCCGGGTGGCCTGGGTCGAGCGCCGCTACCGCGACGGCGCGCTCGCTGAGACGAGCCGCTGGACCGCGATCCTCGGCATCACCGTGCAGCCTCCCAATAATCCCGATGCGCTCACCAAGAATCCACTCGGTATCTTCGTCACATCCATCAACTGGTCAAAGGAGCTCGGCTGATGTCCCGCTCACATATTGTCTTCCGCAAAGTTTTCGTCAGCCTGCTTGCCGCGACCTCGCTGGCGCTGGCCGTCCCGGCCTCGGCGACCCCGGCCCCCTCGGCTGCGGCCATGCAGTTAGCCTTGGCAGCGCTGGTGAAAATGCGCCCGCTCACGGCGATCCAGACACCCGATGACATCCACCTCCTTTCGCGGCAGGCCTCCCCCACTGCCGCGCGCCGCTCCCGCCCGTCTGACCCCGAGACGCAAGTGGGAGCGGCAAATGATGCTGCCCGTATCCAGCCCGAGGATGCAGGTTTCCAGAATGCGATCCAGCGCTATGCCTTTAGCGAAGGAGCGCTGTTCCAGATTTATGCCAAGCCAGGGCAAGTGACCGATATCGCGCTGCAAGAAGGCGAGCAGCTGGTCGGCCCCGGCCCGGTTGCGGCAGGCGATACGGTACGCTGGATGATCGGCGATACGCTCAGCGGATCGGGCTCCACACAGCGGGTGCATATCCTCGTCAAGCCGACCCGGGCTGACATCACCACCAACCTTGTCATCAACACCGACCGGCGCACCTATCACGTCGAACTGCGCGCCAATGCCCGCGTCTACATGGCCTCGGTCAGCTGGTTCTATCCCGAAGACGAGCTGATCGCATTGCGACGGGCAGAAGCCGAAGCCGTGCGCACGGCGCCGATTGCGGATGGGTTCACGATCGAAAACCTCAATTTTGATTACCGGATATCGGGCGACAAACCCGATTGGCGGCCGCTGCGCGTTTTCGATGATGGTCAGCGCACGCTCGTGGAGTTCCCGCCCGATATTGCCCAAGGCGAAATGCCGCCCTTCTTTGTCATTGGCGAGGAGGGCGAGGCCGAACTGGTCAATTACCGGGTGAACGGGCGCTATTTGATCGTCGACCGGCTGTTCCATAAGGCCGAATTGCGTCTTGGCGCAGGGCGCAGGCAGGTACGCGTCAAGATCACCAACCGCGCCCGGAGCGAGTGATGAACAGCGAGCCTGCTCCCGAACGCCCCGTCGACGCCGAATCCATCACCAGCCTGCGCGGCGAGGGCCCGCGCGTCGTGCGGCTGTCGCGAAAGGCAATTGGTATCGCCAGCGCCGTCGGACTATCGCTGGTGGGCGCAGCTTTGCTCTATGCGCTGCAGCCTGCCTCGCAAGGGAGCGAGGAGGAACTGTTCAACACCGATGGTGTCGCGGTGGCCGACGGTCTGGCCTCGGCCCCGAGGGATTATTCGCAGGTGCCAAGGCTTGGACCGCCGCTTCCCGGCGATCTCGGCAAACCGATACTTGATGCGCAAGAGCGCGGGGCTGTCGCAGCCTTGCCGCCTGTGGGTGCACAACCGCCCCCGCCGCCGCCGCAGGGCATCAGCCCAGAGGAAGCGGCGCGTCAGCGGATCGAACAGGAACGCGAAGCCGCACGCGGTAGCCGCCTGTTTTTTGGCGGCGGAACGTCCGCGGCCAGTCTGGCGCAGGCGCTGTCTCCTTCCGCGCCAGTGCCTGCACCAGCTCAGGCTTCGGTTTCTGCCGCACAGCCTGCTTTTCTTGATCGACCCGCTGAGCGCCGCACGGTTTCATTGCAGCGGCTCGATGCCGCACCAACGGGAGCCTTGTTGCAAGCCGGTTCAGTCATCCCCGCCGCACTCATTACCGGTATCCGCTCCGACCAGCCCGGCCTTGTGACCGCGCAGGTCACTGAAAATGTCTATGACAGCCTGACCGGACGCCGCTTGCTGATCCCGCAAGGCGCGCGCCTGATCGGCGAGTACGAATCCGATGTCGGCTTTGGCCAGCGGCGCGTGCTGCTGGCGTGGAACCGGCTTATCCTACCGGATGGTCGTTCGATCGTACTGGAGCGCCAGCCTGCGGCAGACCCATCCGGCTATGCCGGCCTCGAAGACGGGGTCGACTATCACTGGGGCGGCGTGCTCAAGGCCGCGCTGGTCTCGACCTTGCTGGGCGTCGGTAGCGACCTTGGTTCCGGCAGTGACAGTGATTTGGCGCGGGCGCTGCGGCGCGGCAGTCAGGACAGCGTCAACCGCACAGGCGAACAGATCGTCTCGCGCGAGCTCAATATCCGCCCGACGCTGACTATACGGCCGGGCTATCCAGTGCGGGTGCTGGTCACCCGTGATATCGTACTGGAAAGTGCATCGTGACCAGGCTCAAGCTTTCCGACATCACCGACGAGAAGCCGGTCAAGCTCACCATCGAGATCCCCGCCCGGTTGCACTGCGATCTGGTAACCTATGGCACCGTCCTGAATGGCGGAGAGGAGCTAGGTGCACCAACACCCGAGCAGTTGGTCGCCCCGATGCTGGAGCGGTTTATGGCGACCGATCGCGAGTTCGCGAAAGCGCGGCGGAACATTCAGCCAGCGCCGGTTAGCGGATAGCGTTCATCGAGCAGCTTGAAGAAGCGGGCGAGTGCGGGATTATCGTTGTCCTCGCGCCACCAGGCTGCAAAATCGAGATGCGCAGCACCGCTTGGGTCGGTTATCTCGCGGAACAGGACATCGGGCCGGACAGCGCCGGTCGCGCTTTCGGGGACCACGGTGATGAACTTCCCGAACGGCACCATAGCGGCGATGGTCTCTGCGCTCGTTTCCTGGGTGATGATGTTGGCCTTGAAGCCATGGCTGCCAAGCCGCTGGCGGATCACTTCGGAGATTCTGGGCCCGCTACGGTCGCGCGGCATCACAAACACTTCTTTGCGCAAATCGGTCCAGAGCAAGTTTTCATTCTCGGTTAGGCGATCTTCCTTGGGCAAGACGACCATCAGTCGTTCGGACCACAGCCAGCGCTTGGTGACTCCGGGTTCCTCCATCTGGCTGGCATGGATGGCGATGTCGACGATGCGGGTTTGCAGCCCTGATAGCATGCGTTCGGGACTGGCTTCGAGCGCATCAAGTTGCACATCGGGAAAGCGTTCGAGCACATCGCCAAGCAAAAGGCGCAGATTGCCGGTACTGAGAGAGCCGGAAAAGCCGACCATCAGGCGCCCGACCTCCCCGTATCTCACGGCCTTCGCCGTCGTCAGCAGATTGTCGGCATCGGTGACGATCCGCCGCGCGACCTCGAGGAAGGCCTTGCCAGTCTCTGTCGGGACAACGCCTCTGGTCGAGCGCTCAAATAGAGTGATACCGAGGCGATGCTCGAGCGCGGATACCTTCTTGCTGAGGGTCGATTGTTTGACATTAAGCTGCTTGGCCGCGCGCAGGAAGCTGGCCGTGTCTGCTGCAGTAACAGCGAAGCGAAGCTGGCGAAGGTCGATGGTCAAAGACTTCGCCCCACCTTGCCCTTAGTCATTGTTGTGGCCCCATAATTTGAACGAATGCTCTGTTGTCGGTGCTGCATACGTCATGCCAATAACCGGGGCTGAGTCAATTCACCGCACACCCGGCACAAGCCGTCGCGCTTACATTTTGCTTACAACAACAAGCGCAATGAGCCGTGTAAGCGCCCTTGATTGGCGCCTACCGGCTATACGCACTTGAAAATATGAAGGAAAAATGGAGCGGGCGAGGCGATTCGAACGCCCGACCCCAACCTTGGCAAGGTTGTGCTCTACCCCTGAGCTACGCCCGCTCACTGGCGCTGACAAAAAGCCGCAATTGCGCGGTTCTTGCCGGGGAGGCGGGGCGATTAGCAGCGCCTTGGCAACCCTGCAAGCGCTAAATTGGCGCGATTGGGGCTTGATCGCATCGGGCAGACCGGTCAGCACAAATGCGCGCTTCACATCGGCGCGCGATACCCCACATGGAGGGCATCACGCGCCACCGCGCGACACTGCAGCAGGAGCACTTATTTTGGCCAGCATGGGACTGAGCATCGAGGAACAAAAGGCTGTCGACCGCTTCCGCAAGGACGTGGTTGACCCTTCGCAAAGCAAGCTGGTGATTCTCGATTTCTGGGCGGAATGGTGCGGACCATGCAAGGCCCTGACGCCGCTGCTGGAAAAGGTTGCAGCCGAATATGCCGACAAGGGCGTGGTCCTGGCCAAGATCAACGTCGACGAGGACCAATTTATTGCCGCGCAGTTCCAGGTCCGCTCAATCCCGACGGTCTATGCCATGTTCCAGGGCCAGCCGATTGCCGATCTGACCAGCGCCCGCACCGAATCGCAGTTGAAGCAGATGCTTGACCAACTGCTTGCGCAAGTGCCTGTCGAAGCGGGCGCCACTGGCGAGGCAGGTGAGCCGGCCGCCGTGAAAGGCCCGTCGCCCGAGGAAGTCGCGCAGTTCGTGAAGCTGGGCGAAGAAGCGCTTGCCGCCGGCGATACGCAACGCGCCGCGGGTATCTTTGCCCAGATTACCGAGTTTGCCGAGGACAATGCGCCGGCCCATGCGGGTCTGGTGCGCGCCTTGGTGCAACTGGGTGAAGTGGATCAGGCGCGTCAGGTCATGGACGTGATCGACAGCGATCCGCGCATCGCCACAGACCCGGCGATCGCGCCTGCCCGCAGCGCATTGGAGCTTGCCGGAACCCGTGTCGACGACAGCGAGCTTGCCGCCTTGCGCGCCGCAGCGCAGGCGGATCCAGAGAACATGGATGCGCAATTCGCTTTTGCCGAAGCCGCCTTTGCCGCAGGCCAGCGCGATGATGCCGCCGACAGCTTGCTGGCCATGATCGCCGCAGACCGCGACTGGAACGAGGGCGCCGCACGCGCAAGGTTGCTCAAGATTTTCGAGGCGACCGGCCTTGAAGACGAATGGGTCGTCGGCGTCCGTCGCCGGCTTTCCCGCGTATTGTTTGGATGACTGCAAACACCATGACCCGCCGCCTTTCGATCTTCCCGCTGACCGGCGCAGTGCTGTTTCCCGGGATGCAGTTGCCGCTTCATATCTTTGAACCGCGTTACCGCACTATGGTGGCCGATGCGATGATCCGTGATCGCCAGATCGCGATGATCCAGCCGCAGCGCCCCGAAAATGGTGCCCCGCTTTACGCAGTGGGCTGCATCGGGCGCGTTGGCGAGGTTCAAGCGATGGACGATGGACGCTACAACGTCATCCTCGAAGGCACGTCGCGGTTCCGGCTGGTGCGCGAACTTGATGTGGCCACCGCCTATCGCCAGATCGAGGCCACCATTTACGATGAGGACGAGGAAGAGACCCTGAGCCATGCCCAGCGCGGCGGGTTCGAACGTGAGGCGCGCGCCTTTGCCGATTTGCAGGGCTATAGCGTCGACTGGGCATCGGTGGAACGGTTGGATGATCGATCGCTGATAAATGGCGTGTCGCAGATCGCGCCGTTCGATCCCGCCAGCAAGCAGGCGCTTCTCGAAGCGGAAACGTTGACGGATCGCTGCGAATTGCTGGTTCAATTGATGCAATTCTTCGGCCGGACCGATGGCAGCGAGGAAATTACGACGCTGCAATAGGCCAGTCGCCGCGCACCAGCAGCACACTGCGGCCGCGCTTTGTCGTCACAGGTAGTTACAGGCGTAAATGATTCGCGCGTTGGCATGAGGGAAAGCGGCGCCGCGTGCGTATGCTTGGCGATAGGAGGTGTGCGATGGATCTTGACCACAATCTCGCGCGGATTGCGGGCGCGCCGGTGCCCGACCTTTCGGCGATCGACGGCTTCGCGATGGCCACACGCGCGCGTGTCCAGGCACGCGCGGCCCATGGCGCGCTGGGCGTGGCATTGATCGCGGCGCTGGGTATCGGCGTCGTCGGCGGGCTCCAAACCCCGGCTCAGGCCGAAACGCCGCTGGCCGCCTTCGGGCCGACACTGGCGCTTGTCCCGCTGATCGCATTGGGACAGGAATGAGCCTTCGCCGCGCACTCATTGTCGCTGCTTTGGTGATCGTGCTGGCGCTGGTGGGCGTGTGGTTGGGGCGGATGCTTCAGCCGGCCACCCATCACAATGGCGCCGAGCTTCATGCGCTGATGCATGACGAGCTTGAGCTTGATGACACCCAGGCGCGTTCGCTTGCCGTGCTGGAGCGCGATTTTGCCGAGCGGCGCCGGACGCTGGAAGCACGGCTGAAAGCCGATAATGCCCGGCTCGCCGACGCGATTGCGGCTGAGCATGAATATGGCCCACGGGTGGCGGCGGCAGTTGATGCGACCCACGGCGCGATGGGCGATCTCCAGAAGGCGACGCTCGAACACGTCTTTGCGATGCGCGCAATCCTGCGCCCGGATCAGCAAGCGACCTTCGACACAGCGATTGCCGAGAGCCTCGCCCAGCCCGCACAGTGACCAGCGACGTTCCGGATGCAGCCTTGGCGCGCAGGGCGCTGACCGGTGACGCGCAGGCGCAACGCCAGTTGGTGGAACGCCACCGCGATGGCGTGTACCGGCTGGCACGGTCGGCGACGGGAAGCGCGGAGGACGCTTTTGACATCACGCAGGATGCCTTCATTGCGGCCTTCGGTGCCCTCGGACGTTACGATCCGGCGCGCTCGTTTCGCGGGTGGATCGCCGCGATCACGCTCAACAAATGCCGCGACCGGGCGCGGAGGCGGGCGGTGCGGCGCTATCTCGGCCTGCCGCTGCCCGATGATGCTGCCGCATGGGTCGCCGACGACGCGCCCTCACCCGAAACGCAAGCCGCCGACCGCGCAGAACTGGCCGCCACAGCGCGCGCCATCGCGTTGCTGCCCCCCAACCTCAAGGATGTGCTGATCCTGCGCACCATCGAGGGCCTGTCTCAGCACGAAACCGCGCAGGCCTTGGGCATCAGTGGCAAGGCCGTGGAGACACGGCTGTCCCGGGCGAGGGCGAAATTGACCTTGGCGGTGAGGGATAATGTGCGCCCGCCCGTATAGAGGGCATGACTTCTCCTATCATCACAAGACGCCGCCTGCTGGCTGGCGCCGGGGCCGCGTCGGCCTTTGCCGCGCTTCCCGCTTGGGCGCTGGGCCATGGCGTCCATCGCCATGCCAAGGGTGCGCCGATCAAGGTCGGATTCGACGAGGTTTCGGGCACGGTGATCGACCTTGCCGTCGGCGAAGGCCCGCGCGTGGTGCAGGGCCGCAAAGGCCACGGCATCGCCATCAATGGCTCGGTGCCCGGCCCGCTGGTGCGCCTGCGCGAAGGGCAGAACGTCCGCCTCAACGTCACCAATCATCTGGCCGAGGACACGTCGATCCACTGGCACGGGTTGCTTGTCCCGTTCCATATGGACGGCGTGCCGGGGATCAGTTTTCCCGGTATCAAGCCAGGCCAGACCTTCGCCTATGAGTTCCCCGTTCGCCAATCGGGCACCTATTGGTATCACAGCCATTCGGGCCTTCAGGAACAGCAGGGGCATTACGGCCCGCTGATCATCGATCCGGCAGACGCTGAGCCGGCAGAATATGACCGCGACTATATCCTGCTGCTGAGCGAATTCACCCCGCTGCACCCGCATCGCATCATGGATCGGCTGCGCAAGAGCGAAGGCTATTTCAACTATCAGCAGACCAGCTGGGCCGACGATTACGCGCTGACCGCCGAAGAACGCCGGATGTGGGCGGAAATGCGGATGCCTGCCACCGACATCGCGGATGTGACGGGATCGAACTACACCTACCTTGCCAACGGACGCGGGCCGCAAGAAGGACTGGAATATCTCTTTAGCCCCGGCGAGCGTATCCGCCTGCGGATCATCAATGGCTCGGCCATGACCTTCTTCAATCTGCGCATCCCCGGCCTGCCGATGACGGTGATCGCGGCTGACGGCCAGAATGTGAAACCCGTCGAGGTCGATGAATTCCAGATCGGCGCGGCAGAAACCTATGACGTGATCATCGAACCGCGCGCGCAAGCCTATGCGATCGTGGCCGAAAGCATGGACCGTTCGGGCATGGCGCTGGCGATGCTGGCGAGCCGTCCGGGTATGCGTGCACCCGTGCCGAAGCTGCGGGCCCCGCCGCTGCTCGACATGGGGGATATGGGGATGAACCACGGGGACATGGGCGGCGATCACGGCAGCGCGCACAGCATGGACGGCATGAAGATGCGCGATCCCCTGCTGCTCCCGCCCGATGTCAAGGTTGGCCCCGGAATCGACATGGTTTCGATGGCCCCGGTGGACAAGCTGGGCGATCCGGGCATCGGTCTGCGCGATGTCGAGCACCGCGTGCTCACCTATAGGATGCTGTCTGCGCGCGAGCCCAACCGCGACACCCGCACGCCGTCCCGCCTGCTTGAGATCCACCTCACCGGCAACATGGAACGCTACATGTGGTCGTTCGACGGCCAGATGTACTCTGCCGTAAGCGACGTACCGATCCGCTTTGCCTGGGACGAGCGGGTGCGGGTGAAGCTCGTCAACAACACCATGATGGCGCACCCGATTCATCTGCACGGGATGTTTTTCGAGCTGGTCAACGGTGAAGACCCTGCGCACCAGCCGCGCAAGAACATCGTCATCGTTCAGCCCGGCGCATCGGCGCAGTTCGATCTTACCGCCAATGAACCGGGCGACTGGGCGTTCCACTGCCACCTGCTGTACCACATGCACGGCGGGATGATGCAGACCGTGACGGTGATGGGGCCGGAGCGCGGGTCGTGAGAACCGCCCTTCCGATCCTTGCGTTGGCAAGCGCCGCGCCGCTGGCCGCCCAGGATGGTCCCCACGCAGCGCATGACATGCCCATGCCCACGCCCACGCCCACGCCAGCGCAACCCGCCGGCCCCGGCCCCACCTCCGGCCCTGTGATGGAAACCCCCACGCCGACCGAGGCGGGAAGCGGGCCGCCGCGCGCTGCCGATGCGATCTGGGGGGGCGACGCGATGCGCGCTTCCCGCGAAGACCTGCGCCGCACGCATGGGGATTTTCCGGTATTCTGGTTCCAGGGGGACCGGCTGGAGGCGCAGGTGCGCGACGGCGCCGACATCTATCTGTGGGACATCCAGGGCTATTATGGCGGCCCGACCGAGCGGCTGTGGTTCAAGTCCGAAGGCGAGGGCGAATTTGGCGCCCGGCCCGACGATGCCGAAGTGCAGGCACTTTATGCCAAGGCCTTTGCGCCGTTCTGGGACGTGCAGGCGGGCGTGCGGCAGGATCTCGGTGGCCCCGACACCACCCATGCGGTGATCGGCGTGCAGGGCCTTGCGCCCTATCTGTTCGAGATCGATACCGCGCTGTTCCTTTCGCACCGGGGCGATGTGACCGCGCGTCTTGAAGCCGAGATCGACCAGCGCATCACCCAGCGCCTGATCCTCCAGCCGCGTCTCGAAGCCAACCTGTCCGCGCAGGCTATTCCGGAACTGGGGATCGGCGCGGGGCTTGACCAGATCGAAGTGGGCGCGCGGCTTCGCTATGAGGTGAAGCGCGAATTCGCGCCCTATATCGGCATCGAGCAATCATGGCGCACCGGACAAGGCGCCACCTTCGCCCGTGCACGCGGCGAAGACCCCTCTGTCACCAGCCTTATCGCCGGCATCCGTTTCTGGTTCTGAACACACGAAGGATTACCCCCATGCGCTATCCCGCTTTTCTCACCGCTCTCGCCCTGACCGCGCTCGCGCCACCTGCGCTGCTGGCGCATGTCGAGCTGGCGGCCTCGACCCCGGCCGCCGGGGCCCAGAGCAAAGCGCCCAAGACGATCACGCTCACCTTCAGCCAGCCTGTCGCGCCGGCGAGCGCGTCTGCCAGCATCGTGATGACCGCCATGCCGGGCATGGCCAACCACGGCGAAATGACGATCCGCAATTTTACCGCGAGCTGGTCAGCCGATGGCAAGACCATGACGCTGACGCTGAAGAAGCCGCTGCCCGCCGGCAGCTATGACGTGCGCTGGCAGGCCGCCGCAGCGGACGGCCATGCCATGACGGGCAGTGTCAGCTTCGACGTCAGCTAGCCGACGTCGCGATCCACGCGTCCACGCGCCGTTCGAGGATCGAAAGCGGTTGCGATCCGCTTGCGATCAGCAGGTCGTGGAAACCCTTGATGTCAAACCGCTCGCCCAGCGTCGCTTCGGCGCGGGCGCGCAGTTCCATGATCTTGAGCATCCCGATCTTGTAGCCGGTCGCCTGTCCGGGCAGCGTGATGTAGCGCCGCACCTCGGAACGCGACCGCTCGATCGGCTGGCGACCGACCGTGTTCATGTAGGTAACAGCCTCTTCCTCGGTCCAGCCCATCGCGTGAATGCCGGTATCGACCACCAGCCGCGCGGCGCGGAACAGTTCGGCATCCAGCCGCATGAAATCGGCTGGAATGTCGGGGAAGGCGCCCATTTCCTTGCACAAGGCCTCGGCATAAAGCGCCCAGCCTTCACCGAACGCGACATAACCAGTGACGGCGCGGAACTTGGGCCCGCCTTGCTGGCGCACTTGAATATCGCCCTGCATGTTATGGCCGGGCACTGCTTCATGGCACATCAGCGTGTACATCATCGCCGGATCTGTTCGCGTGCCGGCAAGGTGGACATAGGTGCGCGCGGGGCGTTTGCCATCGGGGCTGGGGGGAGAGGCATGGGCCGCGCCGCCCGGTGTTTCGGAAAAGGCGGGCTCGCGCACCACTTCGATCCCGTACGCCGGTAACGTGCCGAAATAGTCGGGCAGCAAGGTCCGGGTCTTCGCCACGAAGGCATTGGCTGTGGCGAGATATTCGGCCCGCAGCGCGTCATCATAAGGCTGTGGCGGATAGAGCCGCGCGCGTTCCGCGTAGAAGGCGTGGCGGTCCGCGATCCCGGCGGCTTGCGCGAGCGCGTCCTGCTCCGCCTCGATCCGCGCGACTTCGCTGCGGCCAATGGCGTGGATTTCCGCCGCGCTCAGATCGGTGGTGGTGTTGAGCTTGAGTTCCTTGGCGTAATAGGCATCGCCCTGCGGCAGCGTCAGCGCGCCGACCTTGCCACTGGGCGCGGTGGGCAGGCTGGCTTCAGCCCACGCGATAACACGGGCATAGGCAGGCTGTAGCGCGAGGATGGCGGAACGGGCATCCTCCAACAACGAATCCGCCTCGGCGCGGGGCAGTGTGCCGTCTGCGACCAGCTTTTCCGTCTTGGCCTTCACATCGGCCCACAGCGCGGCATCATCGCCATCCCCGAAAGGTGCGCCCGCCGTCAGCTTGCGGCTGCCTTCGATGATCGTTTCGATCTGGAAGCGCGGCGGATTGATCCCCGCCGCCTGGCTCGCCTCGGTGCGCGCGATGGCGCTGTCGAGCACGGCGGGCATTGCGCGCAGCCGGGCGATGTAGTTTTTGAGGTCCGCCGCGTCGGCCACCGAATGGGTGTTGACGAGGAAATCCGGCAACTGGCTATGCGCCGAATAGAGACGCGAATAGAACGGGGGGCGATAGACGCGGTTGGCGAATTGCATTTCGGCACGCTCTGCTTCGAGCGCCCAGATATCGAAATTGACCTGAGCTTCGGGTGATAGCGTTGCGCGGTCGAACTGCTGCTGCATCCGCGCGGCGCTGGCCTTGCGCCACGCAAGCTCCGCGGCAGCAGCATCATCGCTGGTATCGTTCCAGCGGTCCCCGCCATCCTTCCGGCCAAGCCGGGTGGCCAGCTGCGGTTGCTGCTTCAGCCATTCTTCGAATTCGGCATCGAGAAAGGCCGTAAGGCGCGCGTCCTCGCTTTGCATGGCGGCCGCAGCATGCGTCTGCGCGAGCACGGCGTTTGCAGGAAGCACCGCCGCGGCAAGCGCCATGGCGAGGCTGAAGGTGAGCTTGTGCGTCATAGAGAGTCCCCTTTTTGTGCAATGGTGCACGCAATGCCCACTGGCCTAGCGGGCATGGGAAACCGGATGAAGCCCCCTTCGTCGAAGCCTGTGACCCGTTCAGCCGAGCGGCAGACCCAGCGCCTCGGCCACGGCGGCAACGTGCAGCTTGCCATTCGAGACGTTGAGGCCCTCGGCCAGGTGCGGGTCATTCGCCATCGCGGCTTCTGCGCCCATGTTGGCCAGCTTCAGCACGAACGGCAGCGTCGCATTGCCGAGCGCGATGGTCGATGTGCGCGCGACCGCGCCGGGCATATTGGCCACGCAGTAATGGATCACGCCGTCCACCACGAACACGGGATCTTCGTGCGTGGTGGCATGACTGGTTTCAAAGCAACCGCCCTGATCGATCGCGATATCGACCACCACCGCGCCGCGGCGCATCGTGCCGATCATTTCGCGGGTGACGAGCTTGGGCGCCGCCGCGCCGGGCACCAGCACTGCGCCGATCACGAGATCGGCGTCGCGCACAGCCTCGGCAATCGCTGCGGTCGAGGCAAAGGCGGTCTTGATCTGATTGCCGAATTGCGCGTCGAGCTCCGCCAGACGACGGTTGGAGATGTCGAAAATCGTCACGTCGGCGCGCAGGCCCACGGCCATCTGCGCCGCGTTCACACCCGCGACCCCGCCGCCAAGGATCACGACCTTGCCCGGCTCAACCCCCGGAACGCCGCCCAGCAGCACCCCGCGCCCGCCCTGATGCTTTTCGAGATAATGCGCCCCGCATTGCACCGACATACGCCCGGCAACTTCCGACATCGGCTTCAGCAGCGGCAAGGTGCCGTCGTCCGCCGTGACCGTTTCATAAGCGATGGCCGTCGCGCCCGACGCCATCAGGCCTTCGGTCTGAGGCTTGTCGGCGGCGAGGTGGAGGTAGGTGAACAGGACATGGTCCGCCCGCAGCATGGCGACTTCGCGCGCCTGGGGCTCCTTGACCTTGACGATCATCTCGGCCGCACCGAACACCGCAGCCGCATCGGGCAGGATCGACGCGCCTGCCGCCTCATAGGCGCTGTCGGCAAAGTCCACGCCCAGACCGGCGCCGCTCTGCACCAGAACCTCGTGGCCGGCGCGCGTCAGTTCGGCCACAGCCGCCGGGGTCAGTCCGACGCGATATTCGTTGTTCTTGATCTCGGTGGGAACGCCGACGCGCATGATACTCTCCTGCTCTATCTCTTGATCGGGCATTTAGCAGAGGCGGCCTGCACGTTCTTCGCAATGATCGGCGGACGACTGGTGTGAGACGGGAAAATCTTGCGCTGTTTACCAGAAAGCTGCAGGAATTGCGCGCATGGACCGCATTGACCGGAAAATTCTCGATTTGCTGGCGCAGGACTCGCGTCTCACGGGCGAGCAGTTGGGCGAGCATGTCGGCCTTTCCCCGTCAGCCGCCCACCGCCGGGTCAAGGCGCTGGAAGAAAGCGGCGCGATCCTCGGCTACCGGGCGCGCCTGTCACGTGCAGCGCGGGGCCATCCTTCGACGGTGTTCGTACAGGTCACGCTGACCGATCAGCGCCAGGCCACCATGCTCGCCTTCGAACAGGCGATGGCCAGCACACCCCAGATCGTCGAGGCTTACCTGATGAGCGGCCAGTCCGATTACCTGATCAAGGTGCTGGTGCGCGATGACGACAGCTATGAACGGATTCACCGCGAAATCCTGTCGGTGCTGCCCGGCGTGCAACGCCTGATGAGCCAGTTCACGATCCGTACATTGGAAGGCGGCGAATAGCGCCGCCCACGCGGTGTCCGTCATCGAAAGGCCATATGTGTCGCGATACTGCCACCAGCGGTCTCGCGCGATCTTGCTTTTCCGGAGGGACGACCAATCTTCCGCATCTGACTGTATTACGGTTCAGGGTCAAGATTGCGGTAGAAAGTTAGTTTTCCGACAAGTATAGGACGAGCATGGCGACGTCGATCTACGAATTTGCGCAAATCCCGCGGGTCAATCCCTTGGCCAGTCCGCGTGCCCGCACGCGGCGGGTGCGCGATGCCGGACAGGCGCCCATGGTCGGCGTGATCTACAATCCGCGCAGCCACCGCAATCTGGGTGCCGATTTCGATTGCGGCGTGTGCCCGCACGTCCACATTGCCCAGCCGCGCGAACGCGGACAATTGCCGCTGGCGCTGGCCGAATTTGCCGAGCGCGGGATCGACCTCCTCGTCATCAATGGCGGCGATGGCACGGTGCGCGACGTGCTGACCTGCGGGCAGGACATTTTCGGGAATGACTGGCCCGCGATTGCGGTTCTTCCGAAGGGCAAGACAAACGCCCTGACCGTCGATCTTGGCGTGCCGGATGACTGGACCTTGCAGGACGCGATAGACGCGCTCGATCGCGGCACCCGCGTCTGGCGCCGCCCGATGGCCGTCTCCTCGCTCGACGAAAACGGCAAGGTTGGCGCGGTTTCACGCGTGGCCGGTTTCATCCTCGGCGCAGGGGCTTTTTCCAAGGCAACGCAGGCCGGGCAAAGCGCGCACAAACTGGGCGCGTTCGACAGCATGGTGGTGGCTGTCACCGGGATCTGGGCCTTGCTCCAGTCGATGTTCGCCGGGCGCAGCAATGCGTGGCGCAAGGGCGCAAAGATGCAGATTGGCCTCGGAGCAGCGGATGCGCCGATGGCACACAGCGGACAGGGCGACCCGGCCATGCGCCAGTTGCTGTTTGCCTCCACGCTTGAACGTCTGCCCGCCGGCATCAAGCCGTTCGGCGCCCTGAAGACAGGGTTGAAGCTGGTGGCGGTCGACCAGATTTCGCGCCGCACCACGGCGCTGGTGCCGCTGGTGCTAATGGGCAAGCTGCGCGGCAGCCTGCGGAACCGCGGCATTCATCAACTCGCCGCGACCCAGTTCAGCCTGTCGATCGACGACCAGTTCATCCTTGATGGCGAAGCCTTCCCGGCTGGCGATTACCGTATCGAGCAAGGGCCGGAACTCGCCTTCGTCGCACCATGAGCGTGCAGCCTTCGGCCGCACTGGCCGAACGTATCGCAGCGCGTCTTGCCGTTCCTGTCGATCCTGCCGTTGCCGGTTTTGCGCGCGCGCTGGCCGACAATGCGGGCGCGGTGGCAGTTGTGTTCTACGGATCGAACCTGCGCACCGGATCGCTGGACGGAGTGCTGGATTTCTATTGTCTGCTGCCCGGCACGCAGGAAAGCGCGATCTGGCCGCGGGTCAGCTATCACGAACGCGCGCATGATGGGCTGATCCTGCGCGCCAAGGTGGCCACGCTGACGCTGGCAACCTTTGACCGCGCCGCCGCAGGCGAATTGACCGACACGACGATCTGGGCCCGTTTTGTCCAGCCCAGCGCGCTGATCTGGGCCGCAGACAACACCGCTCGCAATGCCGTGATTGCCGCCATCGCATCCGCTGCTGCCACCGCCGCGCGGCTTGCCGCCGCGCTTGGCCCGGTCAGCGGCACGGCGGACGACTATTGGCGCGCGCTGTTTCGTGCGACGTATCAGGCCGAGTTCCGGGTCGAGAAACCGGGCCGCGAGAATGATATCCTCAGCGTCAACGCCGGTCATTTCGCAGGCTTGCTGCCGCTGGCGCTGGACGCGGCCGGTATCCCGCCCGGCCAGCACGGCGGCATCCTCACCCCGCGCTTGTTACCGGCAGAGCGGGCGCGCATCCTCGGCTGGTGGAAGCGCCGTCGCAGGCTGGGCAAGCCTTTGAACCTGCTGCGGCTGGTCAAGGCGAGCACCACCTTCGAAGGCGCGGCGCGCTATGCCGCGTGGAAGATCGAGCGGCACACCGGCATGGCGGTCACAGTGACGCCGTTTCGCGAACGTTTCCCGCTGCTGGCAGCGCCGCAGGTGTTGTGGGATTTGAGCCAGCATCGCCGCCGCCAACGCGGCAGCTGACCCACCTTACATATACTGCATCGCAATCGACATCCGGCTCACACCCTGACCGGCGGTAAACCGCGTCTTGTCGACCGACGGGGGCCGCGGGACGAGGCCGAGAATTTTCTTGATCCCCGGATTGTTCGACATTCCGGCGCCGTCCGAAAGATCGGATTTGCGATTGCCGTTGACATCATGGTGTACCGCAATGGCGTAATCGCCGGCCGAGGGGAGCGGCACGCATACGGTCATGCTGCCTTGCTGCGGGCGGGCATCGACACGCATGACGTAGCGCTTGCTTGCCAGCCAGTCGCGACTGTTGGCGGGATAGGCGCGCACGAACAGATTGCCGTTGGACGATTTCAGCCCGCTGACCGTAACCCGCACCGCCGGTCCCTGCCCTGCGGCGCATTGGCCAAGATCATTCGGTCCGGAACGGGCATAGGACTGCGCCGCCAAAGGCGCGGCGGCCAGTCCGGCCATCGCCAGGCCGGCAGCGGCCACAGAATACAGGGCGCGGGAACGACCATCGGGCAAGCGGGAGGAGGGCATAAAACCGATCATGGGCATCTCTTGGATAAAGGGGCTGGGGCAGGCGCGCAAGCGGGGCGGCGGCGTCATTGCCATCGGGGAATGACACTCCAACTACCGCAGCCTGTCTGAATTGCGGCTTAATTGATCGCATGAGGACCGGTGACAGTGGAAAAAGGGTCTTTCCGCCTTGTCGCGCGATTCGCGCGTCCCGTAAGGCTGGTAAAGCGCCATAGAAAGGCTTTCTGCCGTCCCATGCCCTCGCCCTTGATCTCCCCTTCGATCCTGTCTGCCGATTTTGCCCGGCTGGGCGAAGAAGTGCGCGCGATCGATGCAGCCGGGGCGGACTGGGTTCACATCGATGTGATGGACGGGCATTTCGTCCCCAATATCACCATCGGGCCGGACGTGGTGAAGGCGCTGCGCCCGCATACGAAAAAGCCGTTCGATGTTCATCTGATGGTCGCGCCGGTCGATCCCTATCTTCAGGCCTTTGCCGAAGCCGGGGCCGATATCATCACCGTCCACCCCGAAGCCGGGCCGCATATCCACCGCACGCTTCAGGCGATCAAGGCGCTGGGCAAGAAAGCGGGGGTCGTCATCAATCCCGGCACCCCGGTGGAGGTGCTCGACAACGTCATGGACATGGCCGACCTGATCCTGGTGATGAGCGTCAATCCCGGCTTCGGCGGGCAAAGCTTCATTGCGTCGCAACTGGCCAAGATTGCGCGGATCCGATCGATGATCACGCGTTCGGGCCGGGCAATCCATCTGGAAGTCGATGGCGGGGTCAATGCGGAGACGGCGCGGATGTGCGTTGAGGCCGGGGCCGATGTGCTGGTGGCGGGATCGGCCACCTTCAAGGGCGGCCCGGAGGTTTACGCGGACAATATCGCAAGCCTGAAAGGCGGGCGCTGATGGCAACGCTGCTGCGCTCTGCGGGCGCAGCCCGTGCCGATGCGCTGGTAGAGCGTGTGTCTGACAATCCTGCTGTAAAACTGGCCACAGGGGCCGAGCCAGGCGTCGTCGAAACCGCACCGGAACAACGTGAGCCTGCGCTTGCCGAACCCTCGCGTGCGCTTGCGCTGAGCGATGTCATCGCGGTCAAGGCCGGTCCGGGTGAGGCGCTGATCCGGCTGGCCTATCGGCTTGGCGTGCCCGGCCATGCGCTTGCCGCGCCCTTCCGCCGCCCGCAGGCGATGCGGGTGCTGGCGACCGTGGACAGCCCCAACCGCGGCGACCGGGCTGCCGGCACCGCGCTGCGCGCCGGGCATTTCCTGATCCACGGCGTGCGCCTGCCGATCGCAGGTTTCGATTTCTCCGCCGCCGCGCGCCATGCGCAGGGGGTTGAGCGGGTGGTGCACGGCTTTGGCTGGCTGGCCGATCTGGCCGCCAGCGCGCCGCGCGCCGATGGCGCCGCCGTGGCAGAGCGGGTCGCCGCCCAATGGCTTCATGCGCACAACGAACTGGGCAAGGGCCCCGCATGGGAAGCCGAATATGCAGGCCTCAGGCTGGTCGCGTGGCTGGTTTACGCGCCGCTGATACTGGGCGGGACGGACAAGGGGCTGAAGGCGCGGATGCTTTCCGCCATCGCCGACACGGCCAGCTGGCTCGACAAGCGCGCACCGAAAGAACCTGCCGGTTTCGCGCAGGTGGCCGCATGGGCGGGCGTTGTGGCGGCCGGTCTGCTGCTGCCGCACGGCACCCCCCGCCGCCTTTACGGCGAAGCGGGGCTGGTTAAGGCGCTGGGCGACATGGTGGGCGAAGATGGCGGCGTGCTGTCGCGCTGTCCGGCGGCGCAGCTTGATGCGATCCGCCTGCTGACCGATTGCATCGCCTGTTACGAAGCCGCAGACATCGCCCCGCCTGCCGCACTGCCAGTGATGCGCGAACTGCTGGTTCCGCCCTTGCTGGCTTTGCGCCATGGGGACGGGGCGCTGGGCAGTTGGCAGGGTCAGGGCGCGATCTGCGCCGACCGGGTCAACGCCGTGATCGAAGCCAGCGGCGTGCGCACCCGCCCGCTGTCGGTGGTGCACAGCTGGGGTTACAACCGCATCAAGGCGGGCGAGACGCTGCTGCAATTCGACACCGCGCCGCCGCCCCGTGCCAAACACGCGCGCACCGGCTGCGCCTCCACGCTCGCCTTTGAATTGTCGGACGGGCCGCAGCGGGTCATCGTCAATTGCGGCGGCGCGGCGCTGGCGGGCGGACAGGTTCCCGCCCGCATCGGTCAGGGATTGCGCGCCACTGCCGCCTTTTCGACGCTGGTGCTCGACAATGCGAATTCCACCGCCGTCCTGCTTAACGGCCAGCTTGGAAAGGGCGTGGAGACGGTGGATTTCGATCGCCGCACGGTGGCAGGCCGCGGCAAGCGCGAAGGGACCCGGATCGAAGGCACGCATGATGGCTATGCCAACCGCTTCGGCCTGACCCACCAGCGTATCCTGACGCTGTCGGGCGATGGCACCGAACTGGCCGGCGAGGACATTCTCGTGCCCTCCTCCAAGAGCGGCAAGCGCGGCAAGATCGCCTTTGCCCTGCGGTTCCATCTGGGGCGCGGGGTCGAAGTTCAGCTTTCCGGCGACAAACGTGGCGCAAGCCTGCTTTTGCCCGACGGTCGGCTCTGGCAATTCCGGCTGAGCGGCGATAGGGCGGGCGCCGGCGCGATCACGCTCGCTGCCGAGGATAGCCTGTGGGTCGATGGCGAAGGCCGCCCGCACGCGACCGAGCAGCTCGTGATCGAGGGATTGGCAATGCGCAGCGGGGGGCAATTCTCCTGGCGCTTACGAAAAACAGGATAGAATTCGGCCATGAGCGAGAAGGCGATTGTGCGGGCGCTGCTGTCGGTGTCCGACAAGACAGGTTTGGCTGAACTGGGCGCTGCCCTCGCCGCACGCGGCGTCGAACTGGTCAGCACCGGCGGCACGGCCAAGGCGCTGCGCGATGCGGGCCTGACGGTGAAGGACGTCTCCGAGCTCACCGGCTTTCCCGAAATGATGGACGGGCGCGTAAAGACGCTCCACCCCACCGTTCATGGCGGGCTGCTGGCACTGCGTGACAATCCCGAACACGTCGCCGCGATGGAAGCCCACGGGATCGGCCCGATCGATCTGGTGGTGGTCAACCTCTACCCCTTCGAAGCCACCGTGGCAAAGGGCGCCTCGCGCGGCGAGATCATCGAGAACATCGATATCGGCGGCCCTTCGATGGTGCGCTCGGCCGCCAAGAACCACGGCTTCGTCACGATCCTGACCGATCCGGCCGATTACACCGCGCTGGTCGCGGAAATGGACGCCAACGGCGGTGCGACCACGCAAGGCTTCCGCACCCGCATGGCGGGCAAGGCCTATGCCCGCACCGCGGCCTATGACAGCGCGATCGCCAGCTGGTTCGCCTTTGCCGATCCCGATGGCGAGACGGCCCCCTTCCCCGATACGCTCCCCATCGCCCTGAAGCGCGCCGATACGCTGCGCTACGGCGAAAACCCACACCAGTCGGCAGCGATCTATGTCCCGCAGATGGTCGGCACCGCCGGCGTGCCGCAGGCGGCGCAGTTGCAGGGCAAGGAGCTAAGCTACAACAACCTCAACGATGCCGATGCCGCGCTGGAACTGGCGGCGGAGTTTGCCGGGCAGGCGCCTGCTGTGGTGATCGTCAAGCACGCCAACCCCTGCGGCGTCGCGCAATCGGGTACGCTGCTGGAGGCGTGGGAGGCCGCGCTGGCGTGCGATTCGGTCTCGGCCTTTGGCGGGATCGTGGCAGTAAACACCGAACTCGACGCCGCGACAGCCGAGGCGATTGCCGCAATCTTCACCGAAGTGGTGATCGCTCCAAGCGTGAGCGCCGAAGCCCGCGCAATCTTTGCGACGAAAAAGAACCTGCGCCTGCTGGAATGCGGCACGCTGCCAAACCCGCGCCGTGCTGGCCTCACGATGAAGACCATTGCCGGGGGCGTATTGCTCCAGTCACGCGATGCCGGCGCAGTCAGTCTCGATGATCTCAAGGTCGTCACCAAGCGCGCGCCGACCGATCAGGAACTGAAGGACTGTCTCTTCGCCTGGACCGTGGCCCGCCACGTCAAGTCCAACGCCATCGTTTACGCCAAGGACGGTGCCACCGCCGGGATCGGCGCAGGCCAGATGAACCGCCGCGATTCGGCGCGCATCGCCGCGATCAAGGCTGCCGAGGCCGCCGAAACCCACGGCTGGCCCGCGCCGCGCACACAAGGCAGCGCGGTTGCCTCCGATGCCTTCTTCCCCTTTGCCGACGGATTGATCTCCGCCGCCGAAGCGGGCGCGACGGCCGTGATCCAGCCGGGCGGCTCGATCCGCGATGACGAGGTGATCGCCGCAGCGGATGCCGCCGGTCTTGCGATGGTCTTCACCGGGATGCGGCATTTCCGACACTGATCGGTTTGGCAAAGGCGCCTGCGGGCGATTGTCAGCCAAAGCGTTTCAATCACAACGGGCCGCTTTCGGTCCGTCGCACGCGGCGCACTGGCCGACACGAAACAGCCCCGGCTCCAAACTTTTTCTGCCCCGAACCGTAACTAAGTTAAGGCCGCGACCTAACCGGCCCTGACCGTCACGTTCATCCCTTTGCAATTCGGCATCGGGCACAAGACACAGACGGCAACACCAACCATCACGAGTTTCCCATGCGATTGTTCTCTCCCGATCTGTTCCGTAATTTTGGCATCGGCTTCCTTTTCGGAGCCATGCTGATCGTGGGCGCAAACTCAGGAAGCTGGAGCGGCGAACTGGCACCGGCGGCACAGGCTGCCGAACCGCGGGCCAACCTCGCCACAGTAACCACACCGGAATTCGTGATCGCGCCCGAAGGACGCTGACCCGATGAAAAGCCTATCCCTGCTGCTGGCTGCCGCTTCGCTGGGTCTGGGTGCCTGCGCCGGTCCCGCCATCGCCGCCGAAGAACCCGTCAACGCGCCGCCCGCCGCCCGCATCGCCAAGGAAACCAAGGGTCTCAAGACCGCTGTTTTTGCGGGCGGCTGCTTCTGGGGTGTCGAGGGCGTCTTCAGCCATGTGAAAGGCGTCACCTCGGCGGTTGCGGGCTATCACGGCGGAACGGCCAAAAGTGCAAAATACGACATCATCACCAGCGGCATGACCGATCACGCCGAAAGCGTGAAGATCACCTATGATCCTGCGGTGGTCCGCTATGACCAGCTGCTGCGGATCTATTTCTCTGTGATCGCCGATCCGACGCTCAAGAACCGTCAGGGCCCCGATGTCGGCGCGCATTACCGCAGCGCCATCGTACCGATGAACGCCGAACAGGCCACCGTGGCCAAGGCCTATATTGCGCAGGCCGGCAAGTCGGGCGTCTGGAACAACCCGATCGCCACCCGGATTGAACCCTACAAGGCGTTCTATCCCGCCGAAGCCTATCATCAGGATTTCATGGCCGCCAACCCTACGCACGGATACATCCGGCGCTGGGACGCACCCAAAGTGGCGGCGTTGAAGACCATGTTCCCCTCCTTGTATCGGGCCAGCTTCCTGCGCGACGCGGGTTAAGCCTTTCCCACAAGCCCGCTTTGCGATTGTCCCATGCGCGCCTATATTGCTGCGCATGGGACAGCCAGAACATCAGCACAGCCATCACGAACACAGCGGACCCGGCCTGATCGCCGAAGCCGCGCGCGCGCTGGTGGCGGCGGGTGAACAGTGGACCACCATGCGCGAAGGCGTCTTTTCCGAACTTGCGCGGCACGAACGCCCGGTTTCGGCCTATGACATCGCCGACAATCTGTCCGCCGCACGTGGCAAGCGGGTGGCTCCCAATTCGGTGTATCGCATCCTCGATGTGTTCGTGGCCAACAACCTTGCGCTGCGGGTCGAAAGCGCCAACGCCTTTCTGGCCAACAGCCATCCGGGCTGCGCGCATGACTGCATCTTTCTGGTCTGCGACGAATGCGGCGAAGCGGCCCATGTCGACGACGAGGATATAAGCCGCGCCGTCCGTGCCATTGCCGCCGCCCGCGACTTCAAGGCGGAGCGTCCCGTGCTGGAGATAAGGGGCCGGTGCAAGGCCTGCGCCTGACCCGTTCCAGCGGGAACGAAACCCGTATTACCCGAATTGATATGCCTCAACCCTGCATCGACAGGCGTGTTTTCCCTGTGTAAGGCTTCAGGGTATGACACAATCGCCTATCACGCCTTTGCTCGATCAGGTTAACACGCCCGACGACCTTCGCCGCCTCAAGCCTGAACAGCTTCGCCAACTGGCTGACGAATTGCGCACCGAGATGATCGATGCAGTGAGCACATCCGGGGGCCATCTTGGCTCAGGTCTGGGCGTGGTCGAACTGACCGTTGCCATCCACTATGTCTTCAACACGCCTGATGACAAGCTGGTGTGGGACGTGGGCCACCAGTGCTATCCACACAAGATCATCACAGGACGGCGCGACCGGATTCGCACGCTTCGCCAAGGCGGGGGCCTTTCCGGCTTCACCAAACGCAGCGAAAGCGAATATGACCCGTTTGGCGCGGCGCACTCCTCAACCTCGATCAGCGCGGCTCTGGGCTTTGCCATCGCCAACAAGCTGCAGGGCAAGCAGGGGCGCGGCATTGCGGTGATCGGCGATGGTTCGATGAGCGCAGGCATGGCCTATGAAGCGATGAACAATGCCGCGCAGGCGGGCAACCGGCTGGTGGTGATCCTCAATGATAACGACATGTCGATCGCACCGCCGGTAGGCGGCCTGTCCGCCTATCTGGCGCGCATGGTGTCATCCTCCGAATATCTCGGCATTCGCAGCCTTGCGAGCCGGGTGATCCAGAAGATGAGCCGCCGGATGCACGACACGATCGGCAAAGCGGAAGAATTCACCCGCGGTCTGGTGACCGGGGGCACATTGTTTGAAGAACTGGGCTTCTACTATGTCGGCCCGATCGACGGGCACAATCTCGATCACCTGCTGCCCGTGCTGGAGAACGTGCGCGACACCAGCGAGGGCCCGGTGCTGATCCATGTCGTGACCGAAAAGGGCAAAGGCTACGCGCCCGCCGAAAACTCGGCCGACAAGTATCACGGCGTGCCCAAATTCAATGTCGTCACCGGCGAAAAGGCCAAGAGCGCGCCCAGCGCGCCGGCCTATCAGGACGTGTTCGGCCTGACGCTGGCCAAGCTGGCTGAAACCGATGACCGCATTTGTGCGATCACCGCCGCGATGCCTTCGGGCACGGGCGTGGACAAGTTCGCCAAGGCGCACCCCACCCGCACCTTCGACGTGGGCATCGCCGAACAGCACGCGGTGACTTTCGCGGCAGGCCTTGCGGCTGAAGGGATGCGACCGTTTGCGGCGATCTATTCCACCTTCCTCCAGCGCGCTTACGATCAGGTGGTGCACGATGTGTGCATCCAGAACCTGCCCGTGCGCTTCGCCATCGACCGTGCCGGGCTGGTCGGAGCGGACGGAGCGACGCACGCAGGCTCGTTCGACGTCACTTATCTGGCCACCCTGCCCAACATGGTGGTAATGGCCGCCGCCGACGAGGCGGAGCTGGTTCACATGACCTACACCGCCGCCGAATATGACGCAGGCCCCATCGCCTTCCGCTACCCGCGCGGCAACGGCACCGGCGTGCCCCTGCCTGAAGTTCCGGTGAAGCTGGAAATCGGCAAGGGCCGGGTGGTGCGCGAAGGATCCAAGGTGGCGATCCTCTCGCTGGGTTCGCGCCTTGGCGAAGCGTTGAAGGCGGCCGATGCGCTGGAAGCCAAGGGGCTTTCCACCACGGTAGCCGACATGCGCTTTGCCAAGCCGCTCGATGAAGACCTGATCGCCCGCCTGATGCGCACCCACGAAGTGATCGTGACGGTCGAGGAAGGCTCGGTCGGCGGCTTGGGCGCACACGTGCTGACCTTCGCCAGCGATACCGGCCTGATGGATACCGGGCTTAAAATCCGTACCTTGCGCCTGCCCGATACCTTCATCGATCACGACGATCCGATGAAGCAGTATGACGAAGCCGGTCTCAACGCCCCGCAGATTGTGGACACGGTGCTCAAGGCATTGAAGCACAACAGCGCCGGTATCGGTGCGGGCGAGGGAGCGCGGGCGTAACAACTGCGCGCTGATGGGCGAATGGCTCGGCATCCCGGAATGGCTGGCAGTGACAATCTTCGCTGTGACGGCGCTCACGGGCTGGCTGGCGCTCAGCTTCGTGATGATCCGGCGGGCGCACCGCCGGGTGGCCGTTCGCCGCCCCAACCCCACCGAGACCGAGTTCCTCGCCATGATGGCGCAGGATTGCTCGCCCGATGCCGCCCGCTTTTTGTGGGCGCAGACGCTCTCCTATGTCGAACCGCGCCTGACCCCGCACCCCGATGACTTGCTGCTCGACGATTTGTGCATCGACGATGGAGACGTCACGATGGACTGGCCGCAGGTCTGGGCGGAGCGACAAGGCCTCCCCAAAAGCGACCTGCCCGACTGGCCGAAGGAATGGCCGCTGACAGTGCGCAACTTCGCCCGATGGCTGGATCTGGGCCGCCCTATCGCGGCTGAGTGACAATCACTGCATCGGGATCGGCGGGCGCTTGGGCCGGAGAAAGATCGCTGGGCAAATTTGGCTGTTCGGGCCCTGGCATGGGGGCCTCATCCTCCGGCACCGCTTCACCCTTCAGTGCCGCAATCTCGCGCCGGCGCCGTTCGAGATAGGTTTCGCGCCGCATCACATAGGGATCGTCCGAGCCCCGGATTTCCACCAGTTCCGCGTCCAGCGCCAACCGCCGGTCGAGCGCATTGACCACGAAATAGCTCGCGGCAAATTCGGTTCCCCGGAACGGCTTGCCGACCGCATAGGGCAGCAAGGCCTGATCCAGCGAGTTGCCGATGAAGTCGCGCAAGCTGGTCGCGCCCACCAGCGGCATATAGACATAGGGCCCCGGCCCCACGCCATAGACGCCCATCGTGTTGGCAAAGCCGTTGCGACGATAGGGAAGATCCGCTTTCTTGCCCGCCACATCGAACAATCCGCCCACGCCCACCGTGGTGTTGATCGCCAACCGCCCCAGCGTCTCGAACGCCTTGCCCACCTTGCCTTGCAGCAGGAAATTCAGCGCATTGCTCGGCTCGGCCAGATTGCGCACGACATTGCCCAGACCATCGCGGATCGGATCGGGCAGGCCGTCGCGATAGGCATAGGCCAAAGGCTCGACCAGCGCCTGATCGACCGCCTGAGTCATGCGGTAGCTGTCTTCGTTGATCTGTTCGAGCGGATCGCTTTCGGGCGGACCGTAAGACCCTTCGACCACGATTTCGTTGATCGGTTCGCCCTCTGCGGTTTCGCTATCCGGCGGCGGAGCGGTAGTTTCGTCCTGCGGGAGGGATGCCGCGTCCTGCGCAGCGGCAAGGCTCCATTGCAGCGGAAGAACTTGCGGCGGTGCGGGCTGCGGCGCGGCCAGCGCAAGCGCGGCGCTAAGCAGCGGAGAAGGAACAGTCAAAAGGGTTAGCGTCGGCAATGGAGTTCTCCGCTTCGCCCCCATCAATAGCAAGGACCACAGGCACCTGCGCTTGCCCTTGCGACTGCCCGCCTATACGCAAGCTGAATTGCCCTCCCTATCGCACAAGGCCCACAATGTCCCTGATCCAGATCACGAAAGAAGGCCCCGTCACCATCCTCACGCTCGACCGGGCGGAGAGCATGAACCCGCTGGGCGCGCCGGGCGACGGGGATGAATTCGTGGCCGTGGCCAATGCCATCAACCGCGACATGGAATGCCGCGTGGTGATCCTGACCGGCGCGGGCCGAGCTTTCAGCGCGGGCGGCGATATCAAGGCGATGCAGAACAAGACCGGCACCTTCGGCGGAACCACGCCGGCAATTTCGGACGGGTATCGCGACAATATCCACCAGATGCTGCGTGCGCTGTATGGATTGCGCGTGCCGGTGATCGCTGCGGTCAATGGCCCGGCGATCGGCCTTGGCTGCGATGTCGCCTGTCTGGCCGATATCTGCATTGCGAGTGAGGCGGCGAAGTTCGGCGTCACCTTCCTCAAACTCGGCATCATCCCCGGCGATGGCGGCACGTGGATCCTCCCCCGCGTGATCGGGATGAGCCGCGCAGCGGAACTGTTCTACACCGGCGATGTGATCGATGCGGGAACCGCGAAGGAGTGGGGCCTCGTCAGCCGTGTGGTTGCGGCAGACGCCCTGATGGACGAAGCGCGCGCGCTGGCGGGCAAGATCGCGTTGCTCCCGCCGCACTCGCTGCGGCACACCAAAAACCTGCTGCGGCAGGGCCAGCAGACCAGCTACGACACCGCGCTGGAACTTGCCGCCAACACGCAGGCGATGATGCACACCACCGCCGACCATGCCGAAGGCGTCGCGGCGCTGATCGAAAAGCGGCCTGCGGTGTTCAAGGGCGAGTAATTACCCGATCCACCGCCACACGCCAGCGGGGATACCGGCGCGCCACAGGTGCAGCCAACTTCCCGCCAGCCACAGCGCGGTGCCCGCGATCAGCGGCACCGCGCCGACACGAAGCAACGCCCCCCAGCGCGGCCAGTAGCTTGTCTTGCGCTCCCACATGGCCCACGCGTCGCCCATCAGCGTCTCCTTCTTGGCATCCTGAAGCCGGGCGCCGACCAGCGCGAGGATACCCATGGCGAGCGCGGTCACCATCGTCCGCGTGCTCCAGAACAGCACCATGTGCGAAACCGCCCACAGGCCGATGCCCCACATCATCGGGTGCCGTGTCACCTTGAACACCCCGGCAGGTTCCGCACGGGCCTGCGCCTCGGCCATCGGGGTCGGGAGCGCCGGATTGCCGATGAAGGAGCCTGCGAGCAGGATCATGGCGGGCAAGGTGATGATTGTCGCCGCAATCCAGCCGATTGTGCCCGAACCGGGAAGATCGGCAGGCGGCGCGGCGAGAAAGGCGAAATAGACCCAGGCCAGCGTCGCAAAGCTCACCACGATATAGGCAATCTGGAACCCACCTGCGCCCAAGGCCTTGACCAAGGGCGCCCGCAAAGGATGCGACATCGCAAAGTGCGTGCCGACAAAGGCGATATTCGCCGCGATCAGGCTCAACAAAGCTTCGTTCATCACCCGCGTCTCCCCCTGAACCCGCGACAGGCTTAGTCCGCGATCCCGATCAACTCCACCTTAAACATCAGCGTCGCATTGCCCGGGATCGGCCCCCGGCCGACGGGGCCGTAGGCAAGGTCGGCGGGAATGGCGATTTCGATCGTTTCGCCCACGCCCATCTGCGGGATGGCCAACTGCCAGCCCTTGACCAGTCGGCCCAGCGGAAACGTGGCGGGCGTGCCGCGCTGATAGGAACTGTCGAACACCGTCCCGTCGAGCAGGCGCCCTTCGTAATGCACGGTGACGTCGTCAGCCACAGTCGGCTTGCGGTCAGAGGCGCGGTAGCTGATCCAGCGCCAGCGCACGCCGCCGTCGATGAAATGCCACCCGTCCTGCGCTGTCAGGCCGAGAAGATAGAGCTGTTGCTGGGCGTGCCAGGCCGGGTCCTGGGCATCACTGGCTCCGGCGACGACGCCCTGCCTGTCCTGCGCCAGTGCTGGAACAGAAACGGCCAAGGGCGCGCCGATCAGGGCCGCGACAAGCAGCTTCGACGGGCATCGCATTACCAGTCGTAAGCCTTGGGCCGGTCGCTTTCATCAAGGTCGATGTAGCGATCGCGCAAACGGGTCTGGTGGTTGGTGAGGTCTTGCTCCACCCCGCCGATGAACACCCGCGTCGGCACAGAACCGACTTCGAGCGGATCGCCGGTCCACATCACCACATCGCCCAGCGCGCCCGCTGTCAGCACGCCCGCCTTGCCGCCCATGCCGCTGATCTGGGCGGGGACGGAACTGATCGCGGCAAAGGCCTGACCCCATTCCATCCCGCTGGCCCCGGGCATCCGGGTCAGCGCCACAAGATTGCCCGCCACCTGCTGCAAGCGGCGCGGATCCTGCATGGTTGCGGCATTAATCGCAACCGTGACACCCGCTGCTGCTAGCCGCCCGGCGTTGCTTTGCGTCGCGCCCAGCTGCTCGAAGGTTTCGGGAAGGTCGATCAACCCGTTGGCGATCACCGGAACGCCGGCGGCTGCGATTTCATTCGCCACCAGCCAGCCTTCGGTCGCGCCCACCAGCACCAAGTCGAGCCGCGGATATTCTTGCTTCAGCGCCAGCACGGCACGGATATCGGCCATCCGGTCGACCGCGACATAGAGTTTCTGGCGGCCTGTCACCACCGGCACCAGCGCCTCGGCATCGAATCGGCTGAGCAGCACGTCATCGGCCTTGCCGATCTCGGTTGTTTCAGGAATGCCGGTCTTGCCGACCAGAGCCTGCGCCTCGCGCAAGGCTGCCCGCAAGAGCGCATGGGCCGCCACGCGGCTCCCGCCGGCATTATCCGCGCCGCTTTCACCCAGCGTCACCATCTGGAACGCCCGCGCCTGCATCACAGGGCGAAAATCGCCATCGAGATCGATGATCGCGCCTTGCCCGGCAAAGATCGATCCCGAAGGCAGCGTCGTCGTCGCAGCGCGGGTAATCCCCGCGGCACGATGGACAAGGATATGCTGCGAGGTCGGGTTGATCGCAGTCGAGGCATCCAGCGCCGCGCTGAACGGCGTGCCGCGCGCGGTGATGTCATTGGTCTCGCCCACCGCCGAAACATCCGCGAGGCCGAGGGTGGTGACAGTCGCGAACAGGCCGGGGGTGACCCATGCGCCCTTGGCGTCGATCAGCATGTCGGTCTCGAGGTTCTGGCCGGGGGCAGGCTTGCCAGCAAACACCACCTTGCCATCATCGACGATCACCACGCCGCCCTCGATAGGTTCGGAACCATCGCCGATCACGAGGCGGGCGTTGGCGATCACCACATCCTGCGCAAGGGCAGGGGCGGCGGCTGCGGCGAGGGCGAGGCCGCTCAGGCCAAGGGTCAGGAGGCGCTTCACTTCACATCTCCTTCACCGGGCTGGCCAAGCTCGAAATCGCTGACGGGCCGCGTCTTGGGGTTCATCGCATCGAACATCAGCGCGCCGTCGATCCAGACCTTTTCAGGCCGGGTATAGACGCTCAGCGGATCGCCGTTCCACAGCACCACATCGGCCATCTTGCCGGCCTCAAGGCTGCCGGTCATGTCTTCGATCCCCATCGCCTTGGCCGGGTTGTAGGTAAGCCACTGGATCACAGTCGCATCGGGAATGTCGATCCCGACCCGCGCGCCCGCGGCCTGCGCCTTGGCCGCTTCCTGATTGAGCCGCTGGATATCGTTGGCGTCGTCCGAATGGATCACCACGCAGGCGCCTTCACGTTGCAGGAAGGCCGCGTTTTCCAGAATGCCGTCGTAGCTTTCCATCTTGAAGCCGTACCAATCGGCCCAGATCGCGCTGCACACGTCGTTTTCGCGCAGCAGATCGCCGATCTTGTAGGCTTCGACCGCGTGGTGAAACGCCGTGACTTTGTAGCCCATTTCCTTGGCCATATCCATCACCAGCGCCATTTCGTCGGCGCGGTAGCAGTGGTTCTGGATCAGGATGTCGCCCTTCAACACGCCGACCAGCGTTTCCTTGGCCAGATCGCGCTTAGCCTTGGGATCATTGGCGTAATCGATGGCTGCGAGCCAGGTCTCACGGTTCACCGCAAAGTTGCCCATCCGGGTGGAGGGTGCCCGCCCGCGCCCACCGTAAACGCGCTTCGGGTTTTCCCCGCAGGCCATTTTCATGCCGTAGGGTGCGTCCGGAAACTTCATGCCCTGCACAGTGCGCGCGGGCACATTCTTGAGCGTGACCGATCGCCCGCCCATCAGGTTGGCGGAGCCGGGCAGGATCTGCAGGCTCGTGACCCCGCCATTGGCAAGCGCGCGGCTGAAGCCGGGGTCTTGCGGCCAGACCGAATGTTCGGCCCAGACTTCAGGGGTGGTCGGGCTGGTCGCTTCGTTGCCATCGGAATGCGCCTCGACACCGGGCGAAGGATAATCGCCGAGGTGCGAGTGGATGTCGATGATACCGGGGGTGACGAACTTGCCGGTACCGTCGAATACCACAATATCGGCGGGGATCGGGGTATCGGGGCCGCCGACCGAGGTAATCTTGCCGCCCGACATGAACACCACGCCGCCTTCAATGCGTCCGCCCTTGCCGTCATAGATCGTCGCGCCGCGGATCGCCGTGGCGGCATTGGGGAACGGCGTGTAGGTCGAGGCGAACACCGGATCGCCTGCCGGTGTCGCGGCGAAGGCCTTGTCGTCGGACTTGGCGGAGGTGCTGGCAGTGTCGCCGGTGCTGCCCGTGGTAGCGCAGGCGGACAGTGCCAGCGCGCTTGCCAGAGTGGCCAGCGCGCCAATGCGCGCCCGCGATTTGTAGTGTGAAATCATCGAAAGCCTTCCCGTTTCCCTGTCACAATGTGTGACGGGAAACGGGAAGCTTGTCCATGGCGTTGGACGATAATTGCGTCAGGCAGGTGTTACTCGGCCGGACGGGTCGCGGGATGGACGCCGGCCTGCTGGGCTTCGAGCCCGGCCCCCTTCTGGCCTTCGAGATCGCCGCCAGCATTATCGTCCTGCAGCGTGTCGAGATGCATCAGCTTCTTGATCAGCGGGCTGACCAGCAGCACGCCGACGCCTACGGCAATCGCGACCCAGCCGATCTGGTTGTAAACGCCCAGCACGGTTTCCTTGCCCGCGCCCTCGCCCGAAGCGGCTTCCGATCCGGTGGCCGCCGCGATGAGGCCGGCGGCGAAGTTGCCCGTGGCCGAAGCGAAGAACCAGGTGCCCATGATAAGGCTGGCCATGGGCGCCGGCGCCAACCGGTTCATCGCGGACAGGCCCACGGGGCTGAGGCACAACTCGCCCGTGGTATGGAACAGATAGATCAGGAAAATGAACAGCACCGGGGTCATGTTCCCGGTTGCGGCCCCTGCCACGAGGATCAGAAAGCCCACGCCCAGCTGCATCAGCGCAAGGCCGAACTTGGCCGGCGCCGAAGGTTCAATGCCCTTGCGGCCCATCCACGTCCAAAGGGCGGCAAAGAGCGGGGCCAGCAGGACGATGTAGGCCGCGTTGACAGACTGGAACACCGATGCCGGCACAGCGAAGCCGAAGATGTTCCGGTCGACATAACGATCAGTGTAGAGGTTGAGCGAGGAACCGGCCTGTTCGAACAGCGCCCAGAACAAAATCGAGCCGAGGATCAGGAACATCGCTGCAAAAATGCGGTCGCGGTCTTCGCTTTTGCGGGTGAAGGCTTCGTAGACCATGACGCCCAGCATCCCCAGGCCCCCAGCCGCCGCCACGGTTGCCATGCCGGAATTGCCGAGGCCGACCATCAGCATCCCGAAGATGGCAACGACGGACGAAAGCCCGAAGAACCCGAGCGACGCCTTGGGCGCACGATCAAGCGAACCATAGGGGATCTGGTAGGCCGCCACGTAAAGCACATAGCTTACCAGTGCGATCCCGAAGGTGCCGAGCAGAGTGCCCACCACACCTTGGTTCTGAACCATCCACCACGCCAGACCGACCGCCGCCAGGCCGACCACGTAAAGGCCCCATTCGGTGCCCTTGGCAAGGATCGCGGGCGGCTCGCCGCGGCCCAGCAGCAATGGCTTGAAACCGATGAACACGATAAGACCCAGCAACATGCCAAAACCCGCCGCACCAAAGCCGTAGGCCCAGCCATAGGTTTCGCCCAGATAACCGCACAGCAGCGACCCCAGGAACGCGCCGAGGTTAATGCCCATGTAGAAGATCGTGTAAGCCCCGTCGCGGCGCACGTCCGTACGCGGGTAAAGCTGACCCACGATCACCGAAATGTTGGCCTTCAAAAAGCCCGATCCCACGATGATGAAGGCCAGTGCCAGCCAGAATGTGTTGAGCGCGGCCGGATCCTGTCCGCCGCTGCCTTCAAATCCCATCAGGAAGTGGCCGAAGGTCAGCAGCACCGCGCCGTAGGTCACGGCTTTGCGCTGGCCGAGATACTTGTCCGCCAGATACCCGCCCAGCACCGGAGTGATATACACCAGCGCGGTGTAGGCGCCGTAGATCACACCCGCCTGACTGTCGGAAAACAGCCAATGCTTGGTCAGGTAGAAAATCAGCAGCGCCCGCATGCCGTAGTAGGAGAAACGCTCCCACATCTCGGCAAAAAAGAGGACGAACAGACCCTTGGGGTGGCCGAGAAAAGTCCCGGCGCTGTCCCCATGCGGAAGCTCAGCAGTAGCCATTTGAACGGATATCCCTTGTACGCGCCGCTTTCCGGCGCGGTCCCATGGGTGCGCAACCTAACGTCTCAATTGGTCATGTGAAGCTTTTGTTGCGCGCGTGTCTGCGATCGCGCTGGCGCGCGATGCAGACCGCCCGCCCCGCCTCCCCGCCCGGCCACCACAGCATAGTGGCACTATCGGTGGCCGGGCGGGGAGGCGGGGCGGGTGGTCTGCGCCACTGCAATTGGCCTAAAGAAATTGACCGCATGGCTGTATTATGGCACTGACGCACCTCGCAAGAGACAGATATTTGATGAACGCCAATCGCCCAAGCTCCAACCGGCCCGTCTACCTCAAACTGCGCGACCAGATCGCTGCGGCGATTATCGATGGGGTCTATGCCGAAGGCGCGATGCTGCCGTCGGTGCGGGCACTGGCGGCTGAACAGGGCGCGAACCCGCTCACCGTGGCCAAGGCCTATCAGCAGTTCCAGAACGACGGTCTTGTCGAAGTGCAGCGCGGTGTGGGCATGTATGTCGTGCGCGGCGCGGCAGAACGCCTGCGCACCACCGAGCGCGAGTCCTTCCTGCGCGAAGAATGGCCCGAAATCCGCAGCAAGATGGCGCGCCTCGGCCTCGATCCGGCGGATTGTGCGCTGATCGCCTGACGATTTCATCTCCTGACATTGATGCCCGTTGCAGAATTTCCCAAATTCTGACAGTCTCTTCATTCTTGCGAGGAGTGGGTTGCATCCGATGCAAGGCTGGGATTAAAGGGGGCGCCTTACGGGCTGGGGGCAAACTAACGAAACGACGGGGTAACCCGCAATTGCGGCGTATGGCGGCCCAACCGTCCATCAGCGCCGGGAGATCGCAATGATCAGATCCGAATTGTTGGCTGAACTGCACAAGGACAATCCCGACCTGCGCGCCGATGAGGTCGAGCAGGTGGTGGACATCTTCTTTGACGAAATCGCCCAGCGTCTGGCCGAAGGCGGCCGGGTGGAACTGCGCGGCTTTGGCGCCTTTTCGACCCGCGAACGCGAGGCGCGCAGCGGGCGCAATCCGCGCACCGGCGAAACGGTGGACGTGCCCGAAAAGCGCGTGCCCTATTTCAAGGCCGGCAAGGAAATCCGAGAGCGTCTGAACAAATAGGTTTGCGTGCCCGCCTCCGCGGGCACGTCCTCGGCGCTGTTCCCTCCGCTTCGCTACAGGGCGCCTGCGGCTCGCGCGCTTGCGCTCGCGGCCGCTGCGCGACCGAAATTAGCGCATCAGATTGAGAGTCGCAGTGCGACTGCTCGCCCGCAGGGCTTGAAACGCACAGAGGACGGGCGCGCGGCGGTGCGCTCCGCAAAACAAGCTATGCCGCGCGCAGCGGCCTGGTCTCGTCGTGCGCAAGGCTGGGCCTCGGCAGCGCACGGCGTTCACCCAGTGCCGCAAATACCAGTTCGATCAGCCGTTCGCCCCCGCCGCTCAGGCTCATGTCGACCGGCAGCAGGCCGAGCGTCGCCATTTCGCTCGCATCCTCCGGCCCCGGCGCGGCGATGATCCGCGCAATGCCGGGCATCCGCTGCTCCGCCAGCGGGGTCAGCTCACGCGAGACGGCGGTATCGCCGGTCGCCACCACCAGCACGCGGCGGCGATCGACCCCGATCGCATCCCAGCTGCGCGGATCGGCGGGGTTGGCGCGATGGACGTGGTAGCCATCCGCCAGCGCCATCTGAAAGCGGTCATGATCCGCCTCCAGCGCAAGATAGCCGATTTCGTTGTATGCCAGCGCATCGGCCAGCGCCCGGCCCGCAGGCGTCATGCCGATGATCAGCACAGGCGCATTGTCGCCCGCCAGCTTCCGGTCGGCCGGCCCTGCGCGCAGCCGCCCTGCCAGCTTGCGCCCGATATTGGACACCAGCGGCGTCACCGCCAGGCTGATCGCGATCGCCGTGACCATCGCCGAAACCAGCCGTAGTTCGGCCAACCCCGCCACCGCCGGCAAGGCCAGCAGGACAAGCGTGAACTCGCTCCCCTGCCCCAGCAGAAAGCCGAGCTGGATCGATCCCGGCACCGACCAGCGGTTAAGCAGCGCGGCAGCCACGTTGAAGGCGCATTTGAGCGCGATCATCCCCAGCGTCACGCCAACCACCAGCGGCCAATCGGCCACCAGCAAGGCCGGATCGATGCTGAGGCCGACCGAGATGAAGAAAAAGCTCAGGAACAGGCCCCGGAAGGCGTCAATCTCGGTCTGCACAAGGATGCGGTAGCGCGAATCGGCCACCGCCATGCCGCCCAGAAACGCGCCCAATGTCAGCGATAGCCCCGCCATTCCGGGCGCCCACCCGGCCGCCAGCGCGATAAACAGCGCCGTAGCGGTATAGACCTCGGTCGTGCCCGCGCGCGCGATCAGGCCGAACAATGGCTCTGTCAGGAAGCGCGCGAACAGCACGGCAATCCCGAACGCGGCCAAAGCCTTGACCCCGGCCCAGCCCAGGGCCGGGGCCAGCGCCCCGCCGCTGGCCAGCGCACCAGCCGTCACCAGCAGCAGGATCGCGGCGATGTCCTGAAAGATCAGGATCGACTGCGCGGCGCGGCCTACGGGGCAATCTTCCTGATCACGCTCGCGGATCAGACCGATCACCACCGCCGAGCTCGACAGGCCCATGCCGAAGCCTGCAATCACCGCAAACATGGGCGGCAACCCGAAGGCGAGAAACAGCGCGGCAAACGCCCCGCCGGCCACCAGCATCTGCAAGGCGCCAAAGCCGAAGATATTGCCCGCTTCGGCCCGGATCCGCCCCAGCGAAAAGTGCAGGCCGAGGTTGAACAGCAGGAACATCACCCCCGCCTCGGCCATGGCGGCGACCACCGGGCCGGTGAAATCTGACGCCATGCCAAGGCTCGCCAGCCCCAGGCCCAGCCCGAGATAGCCGACAATCGGGTTCAGCCGCAGCGCCCGGCTGGCCAGTGCGGCGGCAATGCCCAGCCCCAGCAGCGAAATCGCCGGCTGGATCGTCGCCACCACGGAATGCGCGTCAGATGCTTCGCCCGCCATGATGCGCCCCAGTCGTGGAAAACCCGTCCGCGAAATGCGCGATCAAGCCGCAACTGGCAAGCCTTGCGCAAACTCTGGCCATCGCACCGCAAATTGTGCCAAGGGCGTCGTCATGCGGGCGTGGCGGAATGGTAGACGCCGGGGACTTAAAATCCCCTGAGCTTTGCTCGTGCGGGTTCGAGTCCCGCCGCCCGTACCGGATGCGTCATCTGACGCAGACACAGTCGCCGATCGCGAATGGCTTGTTATGTTCCCTTTAACGCCTTCTCCGTAAGCCTTGAGCTGCAGCGTGGGGTATCTCGCCCCGCCTTGCGGGTCTCGCCAGTGCCAGGACCAGGGGCTGTCGGGTTGGGACATCAGGCATGGATATGGGGACAAATACCGCAAAGCTTGAAGAGGTGCCGCAGGGCGCCGGAGATGACATGCGCGCCGCACCGCGCTTCACCCTGCTGATCCGCGCCGCCAAGCTGATTTCATCACAGGGCGAATTTGTCTGTGTGATCCGCGACGTTTCGGAAAGCGGGGTCAGCGTCCGCCTGTTCCACGCCCTGCCGGGCTGCACCGCCTATGCGCTGCACATGCCCGCCGGTGCGATCTACGAAGTCACACGCGTGTGGCAGCGCGACAACGAAGCGGGCTTCACCTTCGTCAATCCGGTCGAAGTCGCGCGGTTGATCACGGAATCGAGCGAATACCCCAAGCGCGGGCTGAGGTTGGGCATCTGCTTTCCGGTGACGATTCATTCCCTGGCGGGAAGCGTCGACGCCGAAGTGCAAAACCTTTCGCAACAGGGCGCACGGCTGACATGCGACCGGCTGCTGGCGATTGACCAGAACATCCGGATCGCAGCACCGGAGCTGACCGGCACAAAGCGCGAAGTGCGCGCCAAGGTGCGCTGGCGGCGCGATCGCGAATACGGCGTGGTGTTCGACGACACCTTCACGCTGGGGGAATTCGCGCGGTTGGCCGCGCTGCTGCAAGCCCCGGCCCTGCTGAAAGATTAGGCGGGGACGAACTTCATCGCGACCCCGTTGATGCAATGGCGCTTGCCCGTGGGCTTGGGGCCATCATCGAAGATATGGCCCAGATGCCCGCCGCAATCGGCGCAGTGCACTTCGGTGCGGGGGAAGCCGATCTTGTAATCGGTAGACGTGCCGACAGCGCCCTTGTCCACCGCCTGATAAAAGCTCGGCCAGCCCGTGCCGCTGTCGTATTTGTGGGCCGAGGCGTAGACGGGGTTGGCGCAGCCTGCGCACACGAAGGTGCCCTTGCGCTTTTCCGTGTCGAGCGGCGAGGTGTAGGCGCGCTCGGTCCCCTCTTCGCGCAAGACATAGAATTGCTGCTTGGTCAGCTGCTTGCGCCATGCGGCCTCGGACTTGCCCTTGGGAAAGGACTTCGCCTCCGCCGGCGCCGTTCCGCACGCGGCGATGAAGGGCAGGGCGGCGCCGATGGCAAGCAGGCGGCGGCGGTTGATCACAGGCGGGTTCATCGGGCGGTTTTCCATGGTGAAAGGCATAAAGACTATGTCCTGAATACGTCCGGAACGCCCCGGAAGTTTCACCCCCGCCCCACCACCTGCGATCTGGGCGCCTGCGGTCAGAAGGTGGTGATCTCCACCTCAAGCTTGCGAAATCCGTGGACGAAATTGGCGCGCACCCGCTCGACATCACCGGCGACGTGCACCCGCATCCGGCGCTTGTGCATTTCTTCCAGCAGCACCTTCAACTGCAATTCCGCCAGCCGCGCACCAACACAGCGGTGGATGCCATAACCGAAAGCCAGATGCCGCCGCGCATTGTCACGCGCCAGATCGAGCGTGTCGGGTTGGTCGAACACCTCTTCGTCGCGGTTGGCCGAAAGATACCACAGCACCACCTTGTCGCCCGCCTTGATGGTCTGGCCGAACACCTCGGTATCTTCGGTGCAGGTGCGGCGCATGTGCGCCAGCGGGGTCTGCATCCGCAGGCATTCCTGCACCGCGTTGGGGATCAGTTCGGGGTGTTCCTCGAACGCCTTGCGCTGATCGGGAAACTTGTCGAGCCCGTGGATGATACCGCTCATGGTGTTGCGGGTGGTGTCATTGCCGCCGACGATCAGCAGCACCAGATTGCCCATGAATTCCTCTGGGCGCATCTGGTTCATCGCGGGCGAGTGGATCATCATCGAGATAAGGTCATTGCCCGGCTCGGCATCCATCGTCCGCTCGATCCAGAGCGACTGGAAATAGGCCGCCATTTCCTGCAGCACGCCCCAGCGCATTGCGTCGAGCTCGCGCACGGTGGCCAGTTCGGTATCGCCCGCCCAGTCCGACCAGAAGGTCAGCAACCGGCGGTCTTCCCACGGGAAACCGAACAAGATCGCCAGCATCCCCGTCGTCAATTCGATCGAGACGGTATCAACCCAGTCGAACACCTCGCCGCGAGGGAGCGAATCGAGCAGTTCGCCGGTGCGGGCGCGGATTTCCGCTTCCATGTCGGTAATTGCCGACGGGGTGAATTTGGGCGCGACCGTGCGGCGCTGGCCGGTGTGCTGCGGACGGTCCATCGCGATGAACATCGGCAGTTCGCGCGGCGCATCGATCCCTGCGGCAGCGGCCTCTTCTTCCGTCAGGCGGTTGAGGATGGTGATGCCGCCATGCTCCCAGCTTGACGAAAAGGTTTCAGGCAACGCTTCGATATGCTGGATCGCCTTGTGGCCGACCACCGCCCAATAAGGGCCGAACGGGCTTTCGGGGATGTAGTGCAGCGGCCCGGCCTTGCGCATCTCGGCGAAGATCGGCTGCCAGGTGTCCTGCGAATATATGTCAGATCGGCTGACATCCCACGGATGGGAATGGGTGGGCCGTTCTTCGGGGTGCGCCGCAAAATGCGCTTTCAGCGCATCATAGGATGTGGGTTCGCGCCGCACCTGTGGGCGCTGCACACCAGGGGCTGCTGCATTCGGGGCGATCGTGGCCATGTCTGTCTCCCGCCGGGCAGCCTCTGGCACGGGCTGCTCCGATCCGACTCGCATCCTGCCTTAACTGACAGCCATGTCAATAGTCGGTTGCGAATGGAGACTTATTCGGCAGGCTCAAGCGGTGCAGGCGTGCGGCGGGCGAACCAGCGTTTCTTCGCCCGTCCCGCCCCGCCCGATTTCATCACCCGCTTGCGGAACAGCAGTGATCCGCCCTTGATCAGCAGGATCACCGCAAAGCCCTGCCACAGCAACGCGAGGGCGTGGGTCCACAGCGTCTCTTCCAGCGCGGCGCGCGCCAGCATGGCAAAGGGTGACGACAGCGGGAAGGCCACCGACGCCAGTTCCAGCGGCGTCCCGGTCTGGCCGATATTCGCCGCCGACAAGAAGAACACCATCAATTGCAGCATCGTCACCGGCATCGACATGGTCTGCACTTCACGCACCGATGCCGCCATTGCGCCGATTGTCAGGAACAGCGAGCCGAGCAGCAGATAGGCCATCGTGAAGTAGATCAGCCCCAGTGCCATGAACATCGGCCAGCCCACCGCAGGACCGGGCAGTTCGCGAAAATTGGTCTGGGTGACGGTGACGATCGCATCCTCGGCAATCGCCCAGAAGGCGTAGCCGACGCTGCCCCACACCGCGATCCCGACGAAGGAAACGCCGAGCATTGCAAACAGCTTGCCCATGAACACCGCATCCATCGGCAACGCGGCGGCAAGGATCTCGATGATCTTGTTGCCCTTTTCCTCGGCGAGGTTGGACAGCACCATGCCGCCCAGCAGCATCGTCAGCAGGAACAACACCATCTGCGCGGCCTGCGCGGTGCGCACGCGATTGGTGCGTTCGGACGCGGCGCTGGTGGCGACCACTTCGCTGGTGGCGGTGGGGAAGCGCGTGGGCGATGCGCCGTTGGCGGTGGCGGCGATCAGTTCGATCGGCCCCGACCAGCGATCCACCTGCCCCTGCGTGCCGACCAGCTGCGGCGCGGCAAGGGTTCCGGTCAGGATCGCGGCGTAATTGCCGCGCCGCTGATCCATATAGGCGCGCGCATCGAAGTCGCCAGCTTGCGCTGCTTCTGGGATCACGCGCAATTCGGGCACCACACCCGGCAATTGCGGGCGCAAGGTATCGGCCGAGGCGATCATCGCCGCATTGTCACCCGCCGACATGGCGAGCCCGATCTCGATGCTCACCGCGTTGCGCTGCACCTGCCCGCCGATGCTGCCCGCCAATCCCCCGATCAGCACCGGGAACAGCGGACCAAGCAGGAAGAACAGGAAAGCGCGGCTGAACAGCACCGCCACGAAATCGCGCCGGGCGATAACCCATGCGGCCTCCAGCGTGGTGAGGCGCGAGCGCGGCGTATCGGTAGAGGTCATGCGCGGGCTTTCCCGAAATTGGCGGCCGAATCGGCTTCGAGCTGGCGGGCGGCGGCCTCGCCTGCGATGGCGACAAAGGCATCGTGCAGGCCCGCCCGCTCGATCGAGAGCGACAGGATGCCCGCCTCACCTTCGATCAGCTGTCGCAGCAGCGGTTCGATCCCGGTCTCGGGCAGCGCAAACTGGAAGAAATCGCCGTTACGCTTCGTTTCACGCGGCAGCGCGGCAAGCCACGCGCCCTCCCGCGCCCTAGTCTCCAGCCGCACCTGCGCCGGAATCCGGTCACGTGCCTCTTCGACACTGCCGGTATAGGGCACCTTGCCGCCAGCGATGATCGCCACGCCTTCGCACAGGCGTTCGGCATGGTGGATGACGTGGGTCGAGAAGATCACTGTCACGCCGTCATCCGCCAGCGCACGGATCATCAGCTCCAGCTTGCCCTGATTGATCGCGTCGAGGCCCGAAAACGGCTCGTCCAGCACCACCAGCCGGGGATGATGCACCAGCGTGCCGAGCAATTGGACGGTTTGCGCCATGCCCTTGGAAAGCTGCCGGATCTGGCGGTCGGCTGCATGGCCGAGCCCGTGGCGTTCGAGCAGTTCGCCTGCGCGCTTGCGCCCTTCCTTCAGTGAAAGGCCCCGCAGCGCGCCCATGAAGGCAATCGCCTCGACGCACTTCATCGCCGGATACAGCCCGCGTTCTTCGGGCAGGTAGCCGATCAACCGGCCGATATCGTGCGGGCGGTCATGCCCGAACACCCGGCGCACGCCTTCATCGGGATCGATGATCCCCAGCAGCATCCGCAAGGTTGTGGTCTTGCCCGCGCCATTAGGGCCAAGAATACCGTAGATCGCGCCTTGGGGGATGGAAATATCCACCCCGTCCACCGCGCGCGTCCCGTCAAAGCTTTTGACCAGCCCGCGGGCTTCGATCGCAAGGGGGCGCGCATCGGCGGGAACAGCGCTGAAGCCTCCAGACCGATTGCCCGATGATGCGTGATCGCTTACCGCCATGTCCATGCCTTACGCCGTTAGGCAGCAGGATTAAACATGAGCATCCCCAAACGTGGTTAACGCGCCGGTAAAGGATCTGGAAACGCGCATTGCCGCGCAGGCGGCGGCGTTGGGGTTTGCCGCCTGCGGCTTTGCCAGCGCGGGTGAAGACCCGCTGCGCACCGCGCGGTTGGAGCAATGGCTGGGCGAAGGGCACCATGGCACAATGGACTGGATGACGGCCCGGCTCGATCATCGCCGCTCGCCCCGGGGCCTGTGGCCGCAAGCGCGCAGTGTGATCGCGCTGGGGATGAGCTACGCCCCCGCGCATGATCCGCTGGCACTGGAAGGCGCGCCCGATCACGCGCGCATATCGGTTTATGCGCAGGGGCGTGACTATCACGATGTGGTGAAGAAGCGCCTGAAGGCACTCGCCCGCTGGCTGGTGGCCGAAGTGCCGAGCGCCGAGGTCAAGGTGTTCGTCGACACCGCGCCGGTGATGGAAAAGCCGCTGGGAGAAGCAGCGGGGATAGGCTGGCAGGGCAAGCACACCAACATGGTCAGTCCCACGCATGGCAGTTGGCTGTTCCTTGGCGCGATCTACACCACGCTGGAGCTCGCCCCGGCGCAGCCGCACCGCGACCAGTGCGGAAGCTGCCGCGCCTGTCTCGACGCCTGCCCCACCGATGCTTTTCCCGCGCCGTATCGGCTCGATGCACGCCGCTGCATTTCTTACCTCACCATCGAGCACAAGGGCCCGGTCGCGGAGGACCTGCGCGCCGGGATCGGCAACCGCATCTATGGCTGCGACGATTGCCTTGCAGTGTGCCCCTGGAACAAGTTTGCGCACGAAGCGCAGGCAATCCGCGAGTTTCTCCCCCGCGCCGAACTGGTTGCGCCGCGTCTGGCGGAACTGCTGGCGCTCGACGATGCGGGCTTTCGGGCGCTGTTTTCCGGCTCGCCGATCAAGCGGATCGGGCGGGATCGCTTCGTGCGGAACTGCCTTTACGCGGCAGGCAACAGCGGTAACGGCGCGCTCGTTCCGCAGGTCACGGCGTTAACCGCTGACCCCGATCCGGTGGTGGCAGACGCCGCGCGCTGGGCCAAGGCAAGACTTTCGGGCTAACCTCCCCCTCCCCCCCCCTCCCCCCCTCCCCTTCCGGGAGGAGGCCGGGGGGAGGGGTCTCCCGCAAGGGGGAGGGGCGATGCTAAATCAGATCCTTGATCGCCACCTCGGGGTCTGCCAGCAGCGCCGAGTCGACCTTGCCCGGCTCGCTTTCCAGCAGCTTGCGGCCCTGCACATAGTCTTTCATCATCCCCACGCAGTCGAAGGCGATCGGCTTGCCGGCGCGCATATAGACCACGGTGAACTTGCGCGTGGCCGGATCGCCGCGCAGCACAGTCGCATCGAAACCCAGGTTGAGGCCCGCCGTCTGCAGCTTCAGGTCATACTGGTTCGACCAGAACCACGGCAGCGCGTGGTAAGGCTGCTTGTCACCCATGATCGCCCTGGCGACGGTCGCCGCCATGTCATGCGCGTTCTGCACCGATTCGAGCCGGATCACGGCATTGTCGGCGTAGGGATTGGCGTGGGCCGCGCAGTCACCGATGGCGTAGATATCATCCAGCGTGGTGCGGCAATATTCGTCGACATCGACCCCGCTCGATCCGGCCGCGCCCGCCGCGATCAGGGGCCCGACCGCCGGCACGATACCGATGCCCACCACCACCATGTCGCAGGCGACCTCTTCGCCATCGTCGAGCCGGACCCCCGTCACCCGGCCTGCATCTTCGCCCAGCACCGAATGGACCCCGGTTTCCAGCCGCAGATCAACCCCCTGCCGGCGATGTTCGGCGGCGTAGAAATCCGACAATTCCTCGCCCGCGACCCGCGCCAGCAGGCGGGGAAGCATCTCGACCAGCGTGACTTCGCAGCCCAGCTTGCGCAACACTGCGGCGGCTTCCAACCCGATATAGCCGCCCCCGATCACCACCGCACGCTTCGCGCCGCCCGACAGCGCGGCCATCATCGCATCGGCATCGGCCTTGTCGCGCACGTAGAACACGCCCGGCAGCACCGCGCCCGGAACCGGCAAGCGGCGCGGATCGCCGCCGCCCGACCAGATCAGCTTGCGATAGGTAATCTGGCTGCCATCGCTCAACGTCAGGCGATGCGCCTGTGCATCGACCGCCGTCACCGCCGCGCCAAGGCGCAGCGTGATATCCTTGTCCGTCCAGAACTTTTCAGGCCGGATCAGGATCCGCTCGAACCCCTTTTCCCCGGCGAGATATTCCTTCGACAGCGGCGGGCGTTCATAGGGCGGCGCAGAATCGCGGCCGATCATCAGGATCGAATCGTCATGCCCCTGCTGACGCAGGGCGATGGCCGCCTGCGCGCCGCCGTGTCCTGTGCCGACGATGACCACATCTGCGTGCTGAATGTCTGATGCCATGTGCTTGCTATGCCCCTCCGGCGATTTGTCGCCCTTGATGTGGGACAAACCGCCGGACGGTCAACCTGCCCGACATGACAGAGGGGCAGGGCGTGGCACTTATCTCTCCAGCAGATTGCGCGCCTGGCTGGCAATTTGAGCCAGCATCGCCGCGCCCACCGGCGGACGGGCCTGTGCGCGGGCGATCATCGCACGGAACTGCGCCACGCCTTGCGCATTGCGCTCCGCCCAGGCGGCCACCGCACCGCGCGGATCCTCAGCGCCGGCCTTGCGCCGCATCAGCCGCCGCAGAAACTCGATCCGCATCTGCTGGAAATCGCGCGCAAGGCCCGACACCAGCAAGCGTTCCCACACATCGGAAGGCGACATGTAAGCCGCCGTCCCTTGCGCCCAATCGAGCCCCAGCAAGGTGCCGATATCGGTGAAGGCGTGGGTGAGCAGCTTGGTCTCGATCCCCGTGGCCAGCGCCCCTTGGGCAAGGCCCACCGCCCCGTCAAAATCGAACAGGTTGGCGACCTTGGCAGCCAGCGCCTCGGTCGCGCCGACGGCGACAAAGCTGTCACGCAGCGCCCGCGAACGCGCGCGCGGCTCGTCCGTAAGCAATTCATCACGGCCTGCGACCAGCGCGGCCACACCCTCCTGCAATTCGGTGATCATGGCGCCGGCGGCGACCTTGCCCGAAGCGGTGCGCAGCACATCCGACATCAGATTGCCGACCGCTGCGGCCAAACGGTCAAACAGCGCAAGCCGCGCTGCTTCGGGAATGTCGGCCGTATCCAGCTCGCGCCAGAGCGGTTCCAACCCGAACAGACGCTCGGCCACCACGAAAGCGGCCGCGACATCGGCAAGGCCCACGCCCTCTTCTTCGGCCAGTTCAAAGGGATGAACCATGCCCAGCCGGTTGACCATGCGGTTCGACAGGCTGGTCGCGATCATTTCCGACCGCAGCCGGTGGCCGCGAATCGCGGCGGCATAGGGCTTGCGCATCGCCGAAGGGAAGCGCGCCAACAGCACCGGTTCAAGCACTGGATCATCGGGCAACCCGCTTGCCTCGATCGCGGATTGCAACGCGAGCTTGGCCGAGGACAGCAGCACCGCGAGCTCGGGCCGCGTCAGCCCCTGCCCGTCCGCCGCGCGGCGCGACAGGGTTTCGCCATCCGCCAGCCCCTCGGTGCGGCGGTCAAAATCGCTGACCTCCTCCAGCCGTTCGATCAGACGAATATAGGCCGGCGTCGCTGCCGCTCCGACGCTTTCGGCCACCGACAGCGCGAGCGCCTGCAAGCGGTTGTCTTCCAGCACCAGCGCGGCAACCTCATCGGTCATCGCGGCCAGCAGCGTGTTGCGCTTCTTGGGCGCAAGCTTGCCGCTGGCGGTCGCCGCCGCCAGCGCGATCTTGATGTTGACCTCGTTATCCGAACAATCGACGCCCGCCGAATTGTCGATGAAGTCGGTGTTGATGCGGCCCCCAAAACCCTTTGCTCCCGCCAGCGAGAACGCGATGCGCCCCGCCTGCGTCACGCCAAGGTTCGCACCCTCGCCGATCACCCGCGCACGCACCTCCGTTGCATCGACACGCAAGCCGTCATTGGCCGGATCGCCGACCTGGATGTTGTTTTCCTGCGGCGCTTTCACATAGGTGCCGATGCCGCCGAACCACATCAGGTCGACCGGCGCGCGCAGGATTGCCGAAATGAGCGTCTCGGGCTCGATCACCTTGGCATCAATGCCCAAAACCTCACGCGCCTGCTTGGGCAGCTTGATCGTCTTGGCCGAGCGCGCAAACACCCCGCCGCCCTTGGAAATCAGGCTGGCATCGTAATCCTCCCAGCTTGACCGGGGGAGTTCGAACATTCGCTTGCGCTCTTTCCAGCTTGCCAGCGGATCGGGCGCAGGGTCGATGAAGATGTGGCGGTGATCGAAAGCAGCGACCAGTTTCAGCGCCTTGGACAAAAGCATCCCGTTGCCGAACACATCGCCCGACATATCGCCGCAGCCCGCCACGGTGATCGACTGCGTCTGCACATCGATCCCCATTTCGCGGAAGTGGCGCTGGACCGAAACCCACGCGCCGCGCGCGGTGATGCCCATCGCCTTGTGATCGTATCCGTTCGAGCCGCCGCTGGCGAAGGCATCGTCAAGCCAGAAGTCGTGGGCCTGCGCGATGCCATTGGCAATGTCGGAGTAGGTTGCGGTGCCCTTGTCGGCGGCGACCACGAAATAGGGGTCTTCGCCATCCCACACCTGCACGGCTTCGGGATGCACCACCCGCCCGCCGACGATATTGTCCGTGATCGACAGCAGCGTGCGGATGAAAATTTCGTACGAGGCGCGGCCCTCTGCCGCCCAGCCTTCGCGGTCGATTGCGGGTGAGGGCAATTGCTTGGGATAGAATCCCCCCTTCGCGCCCGTCGGCACGATCACCGCGTTCTTGACGCGCTGCGCCTTCATCAGGCCGAGCACTTCGGTGCGGAAATCGTCACGCCGGTCGGACCAGCGCAGCCCCCCGCGCGCCACCGCACCCGAACGCAGGTGAATGCCCTCCACGCGCCGCGAATAGACGAAGATTTCGCGCCACGGCAGCGGCTTGGGCAGGCCGGGGACACGGTGCGAATCGATCTTGAAGGCCAGCGCCTCGGCAGCGGCGGGCGCAAACGCATTGGTGCGCAGCACCGCGTCGATCACCGCGCGGTAGAGCCGCAGCAGGCGGTCGTCATTGATCGCCGTGACCTTGGCAAGCCCGCGGGTGAATGCGCTTTGGGCGGCGGCAATCGCCTCGTCCCGGTCGCCTTCGAAAGCCGGGTCGTGGCGCGCGGTAAACAGATCGATCATCGCCCGCGTCACCTGCGGCGCGGCGACCAGCGCATCGACCACGGTGTAGATCGTGTAGCTCACGCCCGTCTGGCGCAGATAGCGATAGATCGCGCGCATCCAGTTGGCGCTGCGCGGGGCCAGCCCTGCGGCGGGGATCAGACGGTTGAACGGGTCATCTTCTGCCACCGCATTCAGCACTTCGGCCAGCGCGTCCTCAATCAGCGCGGCCCGATCCAGCAGCGTGCTGGCTTCACGCGCCGGGGGCACGGTGAGGATGAAATCATGGATCGAACCCAGGCTGGGATCGGTCAGGAAGGTCGGCACTTCGGCCGCGACGCGGAAACCGAAGTGTTCCAGCGCCGGAACTGCATCGGACAGCGCCAGCGCGCCGCCGATGATGTAAACCTTCAGCCGCAGCGTATCGGGCCCGTCGCCATTCAGGCGATAGAGCCGCACTGCGCGGGCAGCCTCGCCTTCAGCCACCGCCAAGGTCCGCAACTTGGCGATATCACGCGCCGCCTCGTCCGCGCCATAGGTCAGGCGATAGCCGGTCGGAAACGCGCCGGCATAGCGCGCGGCGAGAGTCGCGGCGCGGCCTTCATCCTCGCCCTTGGCCAGATGGGTGGCGACCGCTTCGTTCCAGCCGCGCAGCAGATCGACCAATTGCGTCTCGATCGCGGCATCATCGGGCATATCGGCGCAGGCGCGCACGTCGATCAGGAAGCGCAGCAGAGCGAGGCTGCTGCTTTCCACCTCAAGGCTCCAGTCGAGCAGGGCGGCGCCGGGCGAATCGAGCAGCATCGCCTGAATCTGCAACCGCACATCGGTCGACAGTTGATCGCGCGGCAACCACACGAAGGCAAAGACGTGTCGTTCCAGCATGGATCGCACCATCACCAGGCGCGGGCGCGGCCGGTCGATCAGCACCATCTTGGTCGTCACCAGTTCGGCAACGCGCGCCGGATCGAAGGCGGTGAGCAGATCATTGGGCAGCGAGGCGAAAGCGTGCACCAGCGCCTTGCCATTGTGGCCCGCCGGATCGAACCCGGCCTGCGCGGTGATATCGGTCACCATCCGGCGCAGCACCGGCACTTCATGCGGGCGCGCATTCAGCGCGGCGCTGGTCCACAGGCCTGCATGGATCGACAGCGCGGTGATTTTGCCGCCTTCGCGCAGCGGCACGATGAACAGATCGAGCGGGCTGGTGCGGTGGACGCGGGCGTGAACATTGGCCTTGATCGCCAGCAGCCCCTGCGGCGTGCCGCCTGCCTCGTGCCGGTCGAACCAATCGAAGGCGCGATCATAGCTGACTTCGGCGAGCAGATCCCGGGCCGAGGCGCGGCAGATGCCGTGGCGATCGGTGGTCGTCCCGTCACGGTGGCGGGTGAGATGGCCCAACTGCGTCAGCATCCCGCCGCCCAGCCAGCCAAGCAGCGCGCCCGCTTCCGCATCGACCGCGCCAGCGCGCTCGGCATCGGCAGCCATCGCGCCTTGCATCGGCGGCCAGTCGTTCACCGCGGCATGAACATCGGCCAGCGTGGCTTGCAGCGCTTCCAGCAATTCGCGCCGCTGGCGGGCATCGACGCGCGGGGTTTCGATATAGATCAGCGATTCGCGCGCGCCGTTCTTAGCTGGGGTGGGCTTGCCTTGGGTGGGATTGCTCAATGCGGCGATGCTGCCCGCAGCGTCGCGCTCTACCTTAGCGACAGGGTGCAGCAGCCGGTCAATCGCAACGCCCTGCGCAGCAATCGTCGCCGCGGCCGAATCGACCAGAAACGGCATATCGTCATTGACGATGGCGATGCGCAGGTGGCGCCGTTCGCCGGTCGCGGATTCGATCTGGACGATCGATTGGCCGGGTGCGCGGGTGGCGGCGGCGGCCAGCAGCCAGGTTGCCGCCTCATCCAGCGCGGCCTTGTCCACCGGAGCGTCTCCGGGCAGCAGCGAGGCTTCGAGATGTAGGCGCAGGGCCTTGATCACGCCGCGCTGCGGGGGCTTGGCCGGGGCCTGGGCCGGGGCCGGGGCCTGGGCCTGGGCCGGGGCATCGGACTGCGAATCGGACGTCGCGGCGGCATCGGTCTTGGATACCATTTTCGGCTCCTGCTCATCCTGCGTTCCGGCTGCGCTGCGGCGCAATATTATTGTTCCGGATTGTTGTTATCGTAGCTTCCGCGATACCCGCTTTCTTGCGAGCGGCGCAAGCGCGATCATTACCTGCGGTCAGCCTGCGGCCACGGTTTCGCAGGCCTCCAGCGTGAGTTCGAGGCTGCGGATACGCGCTTCCGGATCATAGGTAGCGCCGCTCAGCAAGATCTCGTCCGCACCGGTCCGTGCCACGAAGGCGGCGATCTGCGTGCGAACCTGCGCCGGGGTGCCAACGGCGGCGGCCTGCCCGATATGGGCCAGCATGGCCTGCGCGTTGGCGGGCAGCGTATCGGTGTAGTGTGCGATCGGCGGGGGCAGCTTGCCCGGCGTGCCGGTGCGCAAGCGTACAAAGCTCTGCTGCTGGCTGGTGGCGAGCAGATGCGCCTCGGCCTCAGTGTCGGCGGCAAAGACATTCATCGCCACCATCACGTGCGGTTTGGCCAACGCGTCGGACGGCTGGAAATCGCGGCGATAGACCGCCAGCGCGCTATCGAGTTGATCGGGAGCGAAGTGCGCCGCAAAAGCATAGGGCAGGCCCAGCTTGGCGGCCAATTGCGCGCCGAACAGGCTCGACCCCAGCATCCACAATTCCACCTGCGCGCCCCGGCCCGGCGTGGCGTAGATCGGCAGGTCGTAATCGCCCGTCAGCAGCGCGCGCAGTTCGACCACGTCCTGCGGGAAGTATTCCGCCGCCTGATGCAGGTTCTTGCGCAAGGCCCGCTGCAATTCCGGCCCGGCGCCGGGCGCGCGGCCCAGCCCCAGATCGATCCTTCCGGGGAACAGCGCGTCAAGCGTGCCGAACTGTTCGGCAATCTGGAACGGCGTGTGGTTGGGCAGCATGATCCCGCCCGATCCGATGCGGATGCGGCGGGTGGCATTGCCGATATGGGCAAGCACCACCGATGTCGCCCCGCCCGCAATTCCGTCCATTGCGTGATGTTCGGCCACCCAGAACCGGTCACACCCGAACGCCTCGGCGGCGCGGGCAAGGTCGGTGGTGGCGGCAAAGGCTTCGCTCAGGGTGCCGCCTTCACGGACGGGCACCAGATCGAGCACGGAAAATCGGGTCATGGCTGGGGTTCCTCCTGCGGAGCGGCAGTGGCAATGTCAGTGTCGGGCGCTTGTCCAAGCTGCGCAAGATAATCGCGCGCAGTGGCGGCGGCGGGCGCATCGGGCGCAAGGTCGAGAACCGATTGCCAGCTCGCACGCGCCGCATCGTCACGGCCGGAAAGCACCGCGATCACACCGGCTTCCAGACCGATCTCGGCATTGCCGGGGGTGAGCAGCGCCGCCCGCTCGATTGCGGTCTGCGCTTCGGCCAACCGGTCGAGCCGGCGCAGCAAGGTCGCCTTCAACAGCCAGCTTTCGGCGCGTTCGGGCGCAAGCGTGGTCGCCGCTTCCAGCGCGCCAAGCCCTTCCTCGCCCCGTCCCAGCGCCACCAGTGCGCGCGCACGATCGGTCGCGGCGATGGCTTCAAGCGGGGCGGAAGCCGCGGCGCGGGCATCGGCTTGCGCCTCGGTCAACAAGGTCAGCGCGCCTTGCGCATCGCCGCTCGCCATCGCCGCGTTCCCGGCCAGCGCGGCAAAGCGGGCGCGGGTGCGCAGTTCGCCTGCGGGCGTCTCGTCGCGCGCGGCAAGAAAGGCGGTGCGGGCATCGTCCCACAGGCCCAGTTCGGACGACGCGGTGCCTAGGCAGTGGTTGGCCAGCACCCGGTCCGCGCCCCTGGTTTCGCTGCGGCGGATTTGCGCGGCGGTGTGTGCGCGGGCCGGATCTTCGGCCAATTGATCGAAACAGGTTTCCAGCCAGGCGCTGGTCGCGTTCAATTCGGTCTGCCCCCCGTCGGGCCGTACGACATCTTGACGGGCGGGCCGGTCGCGCACGAAATCGTCGTTGGGCAGGCCCCCGCCCATCGGATCGGGGCCAACCTGAAGCAGCAGGGCAAGTAACAGGGTCAAAAGGCGCTATCCGTAAAATTCGGCCACAATGGCCTTGAGGGCGGCAATGTCGCTTGTCCGTGACAGGCGATGATCGCCGTCTTCTACCAGAGTTACCTGTATGTCGTCCGAACGCAGCGCCGCTTCAAGGCGCAGGCTGATCTTCCATGGCACATCGGCATCGGCCTTGCCGTGCAGCAGCCGCACCGGACAGGCCAGATCGATCGCGCCGTCCAGCCGCAGATGACATTCGGCATCGGCAAAGAACTTTGCATGGGTCGGTGTCGCCTCGGGGCCATAGGGATTGGCTTCGTAAATCGTTTCACCCGCCGCCAGCGCCGCGCGCTGGTCCTCGCTATAGCCCCAGCGGGTGAAATCGGGCGCGGGCGCAATGCCGATCAGGCCCGCCAGCCGGTGCTTGAGATGCTCGGCCACCAGCAGCATCAGCCAGCCACCCATCGACGATCCGACCAGCAGCACCGGCCCGCTGACATAGCTTGCGACCAGCGCCAGCACCTCGTCGCGCCAGCGGCTCAGCTTCCCTTCGGCGAAGTCACCATCGCTTTGCCCGCAGCCCGAATAGTCGAGCAACAGGCAGGCACGGCCGTGTTCCTGCGCCTCGGCAAACAGCGCGGTCGCCTTGCTGCCGCTCATGTCCGACATATAGCCGGGCAAGAAGACAAGACAGGGGCCGTCGCCGTGGATGTAGCGGAAGGCGACGCGGCGCCCGTCGTAAAGCGTGTGGTGTATGATTGCGGTCATGCCCCTTTCCATGCCTTGCCGATGGCGCGCCGCGCAAGCCCATGTGCTATCCCCACGCCCGTTATCGTTGTCACAGATGCGCAACCGTAGAGGGATAGACGCATCGCCATGTTCAAAACCGATACTGCCGCCCAGCCGGCCCCGTCCGCAACGGCGCTCACCCGCCGCCACCTGTTCACCCTCGCCGGAGCGGGCGCGGCGCTGGCCGCTGCGCCGCTGGCCGCGCGCAGCTTTGGCAGCGGTTTCACGCACAATGTCGCCAGCGGCGAACCCTCGGCCAATTCGGTGCTGCTGTGGACGCGCTATGTCAGCGAAGTTGACACGGCGCTGACCTGGCAGGTGAGCGAGTCGGAAGATTTCGCGCGGCCGGTTGCCGAAGGCAGCGTCACCGCGTCGGCCAGCCGGGACTGGTGCGCCAAGGGCATCGCCGCCGGACTTGCGCCCGATCGCTGGTATTTCTACCGTTTCATCGCCGCCAATGGCGCCGCGTCCCCCGTGGGCCGCACCCGCACGCTGCCGGTGGACACCACCGCGAAGTTCCGGCTTGCGGTGTTCTCCTGCTCGAACTTCGGCTTCGGCTGGTTCAACGCCTATGGCCACGCCGCCGAAGCGAACGATGCCGATCTTGCGGTGCATCTGGGCGACTACATCTACGAATACGGGGCGGACAATTACCCCAACCCCGGACAGGGCGTGGCCGAACGTGTGCTGGCCCCTGCCACCGAGATCGTGGCGTTGACCGATTATCGCCTGCGCTACGCCACTTACCGCGCCGATCCCGATTGCCAGCGCCTGCATCAGGTGCTGCCGATGATCGCGGTGTGGGACGATCACGAAAGCGCCAATGATTCGTATGAAACCGGCGCGCAGAACCATCAGCCCGAAACCGAAGGCGATTGGGCCGTGCGCAAGGCCGCGGCCAAGCAGGCCTACCGCGAATGGATGCCGGTGTCCGACGTGCCTTATGCCGCCTATCAGGTGGGTGATCTGGCGACGCTGCTGCGGCTCGACACCCGGTTGGAAGGGCGCGAACAGCAGTTCAGCCTCGAAAAGGTGCTGGCCGGCAAAACCGATCCGCAGGCGGCGATGGCCGCGCTCGATGCTTTCCGGGATGGCGACTGGGCCAATCCCGAACGGCAAATGCTGGGCGCGGCGCAGGATGCGTGGCTGGCCGAAAGCCTCGCCGCGTCGACCGCCAAGGGTACGCAGTGGCAGGTGCTGGTGCAGCAGGTGCTGATCGGCAATCTCAAAAGCCCGCAGGCGCTCGCCGGGATGCTGGGCGATGGTCTGCCCGATTTCGTACGCCAGCGCCTCGCCGCCGCCGGCATGGCGAGCAAGGCGGGCCTGCCGCTCAACATGGATGCGTGGGACGGTTATCCCGCCGCGCGCGAACGCGTGTTCACAGCCGCGCTCGAAGCCGACGCCAATCTGATCGTGCTGGCGGGCGACACGCACAATGGCTGGGCGTTCGATCTGGCGCAGGATGGCGCGGCGGTGGGTGTGGAGCTGGGTGTCTGCTCGGTCAGTTCGCCGGGGTTCGAGAGCTACCTCAGCTTCGTGAAGCCCGACACGCTGGCGGGCGCGCTGGTGGCCGAAAACGAACAGCTCAAATGGGCCGACACCGCGCAACGCGGCTACATGATGGTGGAGCTGACCCCGACGCGGGCCACCACCGAATATCGCTTCACCGGCAGCGTGAAACAGCGTTCGACAAGGCTCGCCGCCACCAAGCGGATCACAACCGACAAGGGATCGGGCAAGCTGGCGGTCTAATCGCGGGTGAAGATCGCCTCGATCGGCAGGCCGAACAGATCCGCGATGGTAAAGGCCAGCGGCAGGGACGGGTCATAACGGCCCGTCTCGATCGCGTTGACGCTTTGGCGGCTGACCCCCAGCCGGTCAGCGAGGTCTTGCTGGCTCCAGCTACGTTCGGCGCGCAGCACCTTGAGGCGATTGTTCATTCGCCGCGTACCTTCATCCACAATTGCGCCACCCCAAGTCCGCCCGACCACACCGGCAGCACCCACCACGCCCAGATGTGCGGCACCAGCTCGAACATCTCGAGAAAGCCCCAGAATATGCCGGTGGCCAGCACCATGCCAAGGCTGATGATGGCGGCGAGCATGGTGCGATAGCGCAGATATTCGTCGGTTTCCTCGACCAGATAGCGGCCCATCGCCCAGATCATGCCGAAGGTCGGCAGGGTCGGCAACAGCGCGATGGCGAAGACGACCGGGCCGCTCAGGTCATAGGCGTTCCACAGCGCAATCGCGATGCCGAGGCCAAGAACATAGCCCATCGAGGCGGTCAGCATCCGGCGGTTGTAGCGCACGATCACGGCGTTCATGCAGCCCTTGGCCGCACTGCGACGCTCGGCGGCGCGCACCAGCGGGATCAGCAGCGCCATGGCGCCGACGAACAGGGTCAACCCGACCGGCGTAGGGATCGCATCGGTGATCCGCAGCGTCGCGATGATGGCGATGCTCGCGCAATAGAGCCCGGCCCAGAAACCGGGCCCGTGTCCGGCGGTGGTCGCAGGCGTCGCGTGATCACTGGTCATGCGCCGCGCTCCGTCAGGCGTCCGGCGCAGGCTGGCCGGCGGCGCACGATGAACGGGATCGCCGCGAGCGGCGCAAATTGGGCAACAGCTTCGGGGACGATGTCGAACACGGCCAGCAGCGCGACGGCAAGTAGGACAATCGCAAGCAGCAAGGCTTCCTGGAGGCGGGTCATGGAAAGCTCCTTTTTCATAATGACAAGGTTGCTTTACATATGAGTCGCGGAGGGTGTCAAGGAGGCTTTCCATTGATGGCTCCGAAAAGGCTGCTCCAAGGTGTGTTTCATCAACTTGCGCGTGACTCCGTCCTGTTGGAGGATTATCTCTCCCCCATGGCCACGCTGCTCACCACCACCTGCACCACCACCACCCGGACGACTATCCGGGGGCGGGGGCGCGCGGGTTAGACCCGAACGCCTGCCGCCCGGTTCGGGGCGGCGCGGTGTTCTTCCCGAATCGGTTTGTTGTTCCACACCGCTCTTCCGGTGCGATGCCCTTTGCCTTAAGGGCCGCCCAAACAAGACGGACGCTAGAACATGACCGAACTGCTCAAGATCAGCCTGCCCGATGGATCGGTGCGCGAAGTGCCTGCCGGATCGACCCCGGCGGACATTGCCGCCGCGATCGGCCCCGGCCTTGCCAAGGCGGCGATTGCCGCGCGCGTCGACGGGGAGCTGCGCGACCTGACCCGGCCGTTCGACGGCGATGCGCAGCTGGCGCTGGTGACGAGCCGCGACGAAGCCGATGCGCTCGAACTCGCGCGGCACGATTACGCCCACATCCTCGCCGAAGCGGTGCAATCGCTGTTCCCCGGCACGCAGATCACCTTCGGCCCGTCCACCGACGACGGGTTCTATTACGACGTGAAGGCCCCCGACAATCGCGAGCCGTTCAGCATGGACGATCTGCCCGCGATCGAGGAGGAAATGCGCCGCATCATCCGCGCCGACAAGCCACTGCGCCGCGAGGTCTGGACCCGCGAAGCCCTCATCGCCAAGTGGGCGGGCGAGGGCGAGACCTTCAAGGCCGAATGGGCCAAGGAATTGCCCGAGGGCGAGGAACTCACCGTCTACTGGTCGGGCGAAGACTGGCTCGACATGTGCCGCGGCCCGCACCTGCCCAGCACCGGCAAGCTTGACCCCGACGCCTTCAAGCTGATGCGCGTCGCCGGGGCCTATTGGCGCGGCGATCAGAACAATGCGCAGTTGACGCGCATCTACGGCACGGGCTGGCTCAACAAGAAGCAATTGAACGCCCACCTCACGCGGCTGGAGGAAGCCGCCAAGCGCGATCACCGCAAGCTGGGCCGCGAGATGGACCTGTTTCACTTGCAGGAAGAAGCGCACGGCAGCGTCTTCTGGCACCCCAAGGGCTACCGCATCTGGCGCGAGCTCGAAGCCTATATGCGCCGCAAGATGGACGGCGCGGACTACCGCGAGATCAAGACCCCGCAGCTGATGGACGTGCGCCAGTGGACGCAATCGGGCCACTGGGGGAAATACGCGCAGAACATGTTCGCCGTGCCCGACATGGTGCCCGAGGTCGACGAGGACAGCGGCGCCGCCTCGCCCAAGGTGGCCGACGATGCCGAGTGGCTGGCGATCAAGCCGATGAACTGCCCGGCGCACGTGATGGTGTTCAAGCAGGGGATCACGTCCTACCGCGATTTGCCGATCCGGCTGGGCGAAATGGGCTGCTGCCACCGCAACGAGCCCCACGGCGCGCTGCACGGGCTGATGCGGGTGCGCCAGTTCACGCAGGACGATGCGCATATCTTCTGCACCGAAGCGCAGGTGGTGGCCGAAGTGCAGAGCTTCCTCGCGCTGGCCGATAGCGTCTATCGCGATTTCGGCTTCACCTATGACATCAAGCTCGCCCTGCGCCCCGAAAAGCGGTTCGGCAGCGAAGCGGACTGGGACAAGGCCGAACAGGAACTGCGCGACGCGCTGACCGCGAATGGCCTCGCATGGGAGGAACTCCCCGGCGAGGGCGCGTTCTATGCCCCCAAGCTCGAATGGCACCTGACCGACGCGATCGGGCGGACCTGGCAGGTCGGCACAATCCAGTCGGACCGCGTGCTGCCCGAGCGGCTCGACGCCAACTACATCGGCGAGGATGGCGAGAAGCACCGCCCTGTGATGCTGCACCGCGCGATCTTCGGCAGCTACGAACGCTTCATCGGCATCCTGATCGAGCATTTCGCGGGCAAGCTCCCGGTCTGGCTCGCGCCGGTGCAGGCGGTGGTCGCCACCATCGTCTCGGACGCGGATGGTTACGCCCACGAGGTCGAGGCCCAATTGCGTGCCGCTGGCATCCGGGTAGAAACCGACATCCGCAACGAGAAGATCAATTACAAGGTGCGCGAGCACTCCCTGGCGAAAGTCCCGCACCTGCTGGTGGTGGGCAAGCGCGAGGCCGAGGAAGGCACCGTCGCGGTTCGCACGCTGGGCGCGGAGCATCAGAAGGTGATGAGCCTCGACGAAGCGATCGCCATGCTGCGCAGCGAAGGCACGCCGCCCGATCTTGCCGCCAGCTGACGCATAGCCGGAGTGGAAATCTTCGCAGGCTTCACCGCGGTGCAGATCGCGGTCGCGCTGGCGGCGGCGCTGGGATCGGCTTTCGTGCGCGGGCTCACCGGGTTCGGCATGGCGATCCTGCTGGTGCCGGTGCTGGCGCTCGCGCTTCCGCCGGTCGAGGCGGTGGTGCTGGCCAATGCGCTGTCGCTGATGATCGGGGCGACCGAAATCCGCACGCTGGTGCGCGACGCCGAACCGACCGCCTGGGCGATTGGCGGGCTGGTGGTGCTGACCACGCCGCTGGGGCTGTGGGCACTGTCGATGACGGGCAAGGACGTGGCGCGTCTGGTGATTGCGCTGATTGCCTTGAGCGCCTTCCTCGCCATCCTGCTGCCGCGGCGGGGCGAAGGCGTGCCGGGGCCGATGGTGACAGGCGGGGTCGGGCTGCTGAGCGGATTGATGACGGGCTATGCCGGGATGCCGGGGCCGCCGGTGGTACCCTATTACGCCGGGCGGGAATTGCCGCGCCCGACGATCAAGGCCTCGATGCAGCTGATCTTTACCATCGCCGCCACCGCCGGGCTTGCCAGTGCGACATGGCTTGCCATCCTGCGGTGGGAACTGCTGGTCTTCGCATTGCTGATGCTGCCGATGATTATCGGCGGCAACCGGCTGGGCGCGCGCGTGTCGGGTCGTATCAGCGATCCTGTCTGGCGCGTCACCGTGGGGCTGATCCTCGGCGGCGCGGCCATCGGCGCCTTCGCCCGGCTGGTCTAGGCGATCCAGCGCGCCGCCAGCACCTTGCCGCCGCCGGGTGCGCGCAGCACCAGCGCATAACGATCCGCGCCCTTTACGTTAAGTTTATCGGCACCGATGGCGACATTGGCCTTGCCGCCCTTCCACCCCGCAATGGTGCGTTCCGAGCGGACAACATTGGTGTAGGCCACCTTGCGCCCGCCGTTCTCGCCGCTGCCGATCCCGACCATCACCTTGCGCGTCACCGCGATCAGCACCAGCTCTGCCGCCCCGTCGCCGGTGCCAGACAGGCTGACAGCGTAGCCATCGGCATCGCGCTTTGTCACGCGGATCGCCGCATCGCTCTTGCCGCCGTATCGCTTGACCCCGGCGGCGATGTCATCGGCCCGCGAGCCGACCACGCCGAAGCGGCCATCCACCACCAGTTGCGGGGTGTAGACGCCATTGCGCCCGGCAAGGCCGCGGCGCGCATAGTCCTGTTGCAAGGCGGTGTTGCTCTCCCGCGCCAGCGTGTCTTTCCAGCCGAGGCGGTCCCAATAGGTCACCAGGCGGGCGATCACCACCAGCCCCGGTCCCAGCGCCAATGTCCCGGCGAGCCGGTCGGCGGGCGGGCAGGACGAGCAGCCCTGACTGGTGAACAGTTCGAGCAGGACGGGTTCGTCCGTAACAGCGGCAGTCGGGCGCTGCGCGCTGGCCGTGGCAGCAGCAGGCGCGGTCTGCGTCCAGGCGAACGCAGCCACGCCCAGAAGGGCGAGTCCTGTCAGGGCAGCGGAAAGGGTCGGAATACGGGTCATCGGGACCATCCTCGTGCCAAGCTCGAGGATGGTTCGCGCAAAGGCGCGGTCCGGTTACGCGCCAGAGGTCAGAGCGGGAGCGATTGGCCTGCGAAGATCAGCGCCGCCCCGCAGGCGAGCACGATGGCGCGCCGGGTCAGCTCGACCGAATCGATGCGGATGGCGGCAGCAAGCGGCAGGGCGAGAGCAACGGCGCGGTTCATAGCTTCGCACTCTCGCCCCAAATCCCTAACGAAGCGTTAAGGCGCAGGCGCAGCAGGCATCTGCTGGCTGGCGCAGTGGAAGCCGCCCCCGCCCGCCAGCACCGCCTCACCCGGCAGGCCGAGGCACGCACGGTCAGGGAACAGCGCGGCAATCGCGGCCACGCCCTCGGCATCGTGCGGGCTGCCGAAGGTCGGCACCACCACCAGATGCGAGGTGATCGCGAAGTTCACATAGCTCGCCGGTTCAACCACCCCGTCGCGGATCAGCAGGCCGGGAGAGGGGATGCGCACCACCTCGACCCCGGCTTTCGCAGCGCGTGCGGCGGCATCGTCATAAATCGCGGCGTTGGGATCGTTCTTGCCCGTGGCTTCGGGCACCACCAGCCGGTTTGGCCCGACAAAGCGGGCGAGGTTGTCAACGTGCCCATCGGTGTGGTCGTTGATCAGACCATCGCCCAGCCACAGCACACGGGTAAAGCCCAAATGCTCTGCCAGTTCCGCTTCGATCTGTTCGCGGGTGAGGTGCGGATTGCGATTCGGATTGAGCAGGCATTGTTCGGTCGTGGCGACCAGCCCGGTGCCATCGCCATCCACCGCCCCGCCTTCTAGGATCATCGGGATCGCGGTGACGCGAAGCCCGGCATCGCGCGCCAATTCCGCGCCGATGGCCTGATCGCCGGGCATCAGATATTTTTCGCCCCAGCCGTTGAAGGCAAACCGCCGCGCGATGGGCGCGCCGTCCGGGCCAAACACCACCAGCGGTCCGGTGTCACGCAGCCAGACATCGCCGTAAACGCGCCGCTCCAGCGTCACCTTGCTGCTGACAAGCTGGCGCGCGCGCGCTTCGTTGGCTTCGTCCCGCACCAGCAGGCGCACCTGCTGCCCGCTCTCCGCCACGGCGGAGGCGAAAGCCGCCATCTGCTCCTGCGCGGGTTCGAGCCAGCCCGGCCACTCCTCGGCCAGATGGGGAAAACCGACCCACAGCCAATCCTGCGGGGCCCATTCGGGCGGCATCAACGATGTCATGCGCGTCACGGCCTCAGCAGCCCATGGCGCTCGCGGCGCAGGATTCGTCGCGCACCGCCTTGAACTCGTCACCCTCGTTCCAGTTCGGCCAGCTCGTGCTCATCGAAAGCGTCCGGCCGATGCGATAATACAGCTGGAGGTCGGCCATCACGCCCGACCAGTCCCACGCTTCATTGAATTCGTCCTTGGGCCCGTGATAGCGGTTTTCGGTGTAATCCGCGGCCACGGCAGCTCCGGCCTCCTTGCCGCCTACGATCAGATCCTCGCCGCCGTCGATATACAGCATCGGCACGCCCTGCTTGGCGAAGGCGAAGTGATCCGAGCGGTAGTAATAACCGGCTTCGGGCTTGGGATTGGGCGTGGCGATGCGGCCATCGGCCTTCAGCGCGGCGTCAAGGAACTGGTCGAGCTGCGATTTGCCCGGCCCGACAACCGTCACGTCCTTGGCTGGCCCTGCCACCTGAAAGGCGTCCATGTTGATCCCGCCCACGGTCTGCGCCAGCGGAAAGATCGGGTTCTCGGCATAATACTTGGCGCCCAGCAGCCCCGATTCCTCTGCCGTCACCGCCAGGAACACGAGGCTGCGACGCGCCGGGCCAGCCTTGGCGTGCGCTTCGGCCAGCGCGACCAGCGCAGCGGTGCCGGTGGCATTGTCGACCGCGCCATTGCAGATGTCATCGCCATCGGGGGCAGGCGTGCAGCGGCCCAGGTGATCCCAGTGCGCGGTGTGCATCACATATTCTTGCCGAGCCTCGCGGCCCGGCAGGATGCCGATGATGTTGTGCGAGATGATGCTGCGGAAGTCGCTGGCAAAGCGCGTCGCCGCCGTCAGGCCCAGCGGAACCGCCTTGAACCCCTTGGCCTGCGCGGCCCTGGTCAGCACGTCCAGATCCTGCCCGGCGGCGGTCAGCACCTTGCGCGCCGCATCCTCGGTCAGCCAGCCGTTCATCTTCGTCAGCGGCGGGGCGTTCTCGCCGCGCTGGGCATAGGCCTGCGGGCCGGTCCAAGAACTTTCGACCACGTTCCAGCCATAGCTGGCAGGGGCGGTCTGGTGGACGATCAGCGAGCCCGCCGCGCCCTGCCTTGCGGCTTCTTCGTATTTATAGGTCCAGCGCCCGTAATAGGTCATCGCCTTGCCGTTGAAGGTACCATTTAGCCCACTCTCTTGCCAATCGGGGTCATTGACGAGGATCACCACCGTCTTGCCGCGCACATCGACCCCGGCATAGTCGTTCCAGCCGCGTTCGGGCGCGTTGATGCCGTAGCCGACAAACACCAGCTCGCTATCCGCAATCGCGGTCGCGGCGTCTTCGCGATAGGTCACGCCCACCCAGTCCCTGCGGATATCGAAGCTGAGATTGGCGCCCTTGCCGGTGATCGTGAGCGGGGCGTAATCCCGGCCCGTGATCTCGACCAGCGGGACTTCCTGCACCCAGGAATCGCCATTGCCGGGCTGGAGCCCTGCCGCCTTGAAGCGTTCGGTCATCAGGGCGATGGTCTTTTCCTCGCCGGGAGTGCCGGGCATCCGGCCTTCAAACGCGTCGCTGGACAAGGCGCGGGTCACGTCTTTCATGGTGCCTTGCGAAAGCTGGCCCGGTGGCGTTGCGGGAATGTCCAGCGCGGCAACGGCCTGGCTGTCGGTCATCGTCTGGCATCCGGCCAGGGTCAGCGCCGCTGCCGTAACCGCGCCGAGCGCGGAATGTCTGAGTGCCATGGCGATAAGTCTCCGGTGAAAGTGTCGCGATCAGGCGCGATCCATTGCAGAGCGGGAAGTGCGGTGCAAGCACGGGGGTCAGGCACGGGGGTCAGGCACGGGGCCTCTTGCCGCAGCCGCAAGGCGGGGCCAGAGAGGCTGGCGATGGGCCATCGACCAAACCCCGATTGGGACAGCGCGCTGCACCGCGCCCGCACCCATGCGCCGTTTCTGGCCCGTGCGCTGGACCGCCAGGCCGATCTTGCCGCGCTGCTCGCTGCCGGTGAAGGCGAGGCGGCGCTGGCCTGGGCACGCCAGCAGGGCGCGGGCGCGGACGCCGAGGTCGCCTTGCGGCGCGAACGCCTCGCGCTGGCCGCCGCGCTGGCGGTGGGCGATCTGGCAGGCGCCTTCCCGCTGGCGCAGGTCGTGGCCGAACTCACCGCCTTTGCCGACCGCGCGCTCGACCGCGCCATCCGCACCGCGATCACCGAACGCACCGAACGCGATACCACCGACGGCTTCATCGCGCTGGCGCTGGGCAAGCAGGGCGCGGGCGAGTTGAACTATTCATCCGACATCGATCCGATCCTGCTGTTCGATCGCGAACTGCTGGCCCGGCGCGCTTCCGATGATCCGGGCGAGGCGGCGCAGCGTTATGCGCGGCGGATCGTCGCGCTGCTTTCGGCCAGCACTGCCGATGGCTATGCCCTCAGGGTCGATCTGCGGTTGAGGCCCGCAAGCGAGATCAGCCCTCTATGCGTGCCGGTTGGTGCGGCGCTGACGCATTATCAGGGCGCGGCGCTGGCGTGGGAACGCGCGGCTTTCACGCGCGCCCGCGCAGCGGCGGGCGACATTGCGGCAGGCGAAAACTTCCTCGCCCAGATCCTGCCTTTCGTGTGGCGCGGACACCTCGATTTCGGCGCGATCGAGGAGATCCGCGCCCTCACCCACCGCATCCGCCACAGCCACGAAGGCCCGCCTGCTCCCGGCCCCGGCTTTGACGTCAAACGCGGGCGGGGCGGCATCCGCGAGATTGAATTCTACGCCCAGACCCATCAACTGATCCACGGGGGCCGCGATGCCTCGCTGCGCGTGCGCGGCACGCGTGCGGCGCTGGACAAGCTGGCAGCCGCCGGATGGATTTCGGCCGAGAATGCCACCACGCTGGGCGAAGCCTATGACCGGCTGCGGCAGGTCGAACACCGCCTGCAGATGGTCAATGACCGGCAGACCCACGCGCTGCCCGAAGGCGCGGCGCTGGATAACGTCGCGCAGCTCGATGGCTGCAAGGATGGTGCGACGCTGATCGCGGAACTGACCGACCTGACGACCCGCACCGGGATCATCTACGAACAACTGATCGGCCAGCCCGAGACAGCGCCCATGCCCGTTGCCATGCCGGCCAGCGCGCTCGCGCATCAACTGGAGCAATGGGGCTTTCCCGAACCCGATGTGCTGGCCGAACGGATCGAGACATGGCGCGATGGTCGCCATGCGGCCATCCGTTCCCCGCAAGCCGTGGCCGCGTGGGACCGGCTCGCCCCTGCACTGCTCGAAGCGATGGCGCAGTCCGATGATCCGATGCGCGCCGTGACCCGCTGGGAACGGATCATCGAAAACGTGCCCTCGGCCATCACAACATTTCGCCTGCTCGATGCACGGCCCGATCTGACCCAGCGGCTGGTCGCCGCGCTGACGCTCGCCCCCGTCTTGTCGGATGAGCTGGCGCGCAAGCCCGAACTGCTCGACACCATGATCGACAAGGATGCGCTCGACCTGCCGGGCGCGGTGCCGCAGATCATGGCGCGGATGCGCGGGGCGGCGATTCGTCCCGATTACGAGGCGCTGCTTGACGCGATCCGGATCGTCACCGGTGAAATCCGCTTCGCTTTGGGCATCCAGCTGATCGAGGGGCTGGCCGATCCGCTCGCCATCGCCCGCGCCCTGTCACGCACCGCCGAAGCCGCGATGCAATTGGCGGCAGATGCGACAGCGCAGGAATTCGCCGCCAAGCATGGGCGGATCGCCGGCAGCGAATTGCTGATCCTTGGCCTCGGACGCTTGGGCGGCGGGGCGCTGACCCATGCCTCGGATCTCGATATTGTCTATCTGTTTACCGGCGATTTCGCCGCGCAGTCCGATGGCCCACGCCCGTTGGGGGCGACAACCTATTACAACCGCCTCGCCAGCCGGGTCAGCGCCGCGCTGTCGGTGCCGACCGCGCAAGGCGCGCTATATGAGGTCGATACGCGGCTCAGGCCACAGGGCAACCAGGGCCCGCTTGCGGTCAGTTGCGCGGCGTTCGGCAAGTATCAGCGCGAAGCGGCCTGGACGTGGGAGCACATGGCGCTGGCCCGCGCGCGCGTGCTGTATGGTACGCCCGCTGCCCGCGCCGAGCTGGAGGCGGTGCTGGCCGAAGTGCTTCACGCCCCGCGTGACAAGGAGGCCTTGCGCGGCGCCGTGCTGGACATGCGCGCCGAAATGGCAAAGCACAAACCGCAGAACGGCTCCTTCGATGCCAAGCTGGCGCGCGGCGGCCTCGTCGATATCGAGTTTCTGGTTCACTATCTGCAATTGAAGGGTGCCGCTGCAGATGGCACCCCATTGGCCGAGACCGCGCTCGATTCGCTGCATCCTGATCTGGCCACCGCGCTGTCGGGATTGATCGCCGCGGGCCTGCTTCCTTCAGGTCTTTCAGAGCCGCACGCCTTGATGAGCCGGATGCTGGTGGCCGGGCGCCTGCTGGCCCCCGATGGACGCGAACCGCCGCCGTCAGGAGCGCAGGCCCTGGCGCGGGCGTGCGGCTGCGAAACTTACCCTGCGCTGCTGGACGCCTTTGCTGCCGCGCGGCAACAAGTGGCCGACGCCTGGAAACAAATCCTCGGGCCAGACATTCTCGAAACCGAACAGGAGAACCCCGCATGACCACCTTTCCCGGCGTCGGTGACGCCATCCCCGATATTGCCATGGAAACGCCCGAGGGCGGCACCGTTAAACCGTCCGACTTTGCCGGATCGAAGCTGGTGATCTTTTTCTATCCCAAGGACGACACCCCCGGTTGCACCACCGAGAACAAGGATTTCTCGGCCTTGCAGAGCGAATTCGAAGCCGCGGGCACCAAACTGCTCGGCGTCAGCAAGGACCCGGCCAAAAAGCACGCCAAATTCATCGCCAAGCACGGCCTCACCGCGCCGCTGGCGACCGACGCCGAGGACGGCGGGCTGTCCGATGCGCTGGGCGTGTGGGCGGAAAAGCAGATGTATGGCAAGACCTACATGGGCATGGTGCGCGCGACTTATCTGGTGGGCGCGGACGGAAAGATCGCGCAAATCTGGCCCAAGGTGAAGGTCGCCGGTCACGCCGAGGACGTGCTGGCGGCCGCCAAGGCGCTGTAAACCCCATGCCGACCGTTGCCCAGGCGATCCGCGCCGCGCTGCTGACAGCCGATCCGCGTGCCAAGTGCTTTGCCGCGCGCGATGTGGCGCGGGCGTGGCGGCGCGGCGCGCTGGCGTGGGATTTCGATGTTCCCATGCCGGCCCAGCCCACCTGGCCCGATGCGCCCGAACTGCTTGCCCCCGGCCAGATGCCCAAGCGGCGCAAGGGCGGGTCCGAGCGGGGCCGCATCGCCCTGTGGCACAGTCTGGCGCATATCGAATTCGTCGCGATCGATCTGGCGCTCGACATGGCGGGGCGGTTCGGTGCCGAGATGGGGCCGGAGTTCGTCGGCGATTTTCTGGATGTGGCGGCCGACGAAGCGATGCACTTCGCGCTGCTGGCGCGCAAGCTGGAGCAACTTGGCAGCCATTACGGCGCGCTTCCCGCCCATGCGGGCCTGTGGGAAGCGGCGCACGCAACGCGGCATGATGTCGCGGCTCGCCTCGCGGTGGTGCCGATGGTGCTGGAAGCGCGCGGGCTGGATGTGACCCCTGCCACGCTCGAGCGGGTGCAGGCGAGCGGTGACGTGCGCGGCGCAAAAATCCTCACCCGCATCCTTGACGACGAAATCCGCCATGTGGGCCTTGGCACAAAGCATTTTCTGCGCTGCGCCAAAATGTTCCAAAAAAATCCCGAATCTTACTGGCAAGACCTCGTAAAACTGCACTTTCGGGGATTTGTTCGACCACCATTCAACGACTCAGCGCGTCTTGCAGCCGGTTTATCGCGGGAATTCTATGCAGAGATTGCGCATTAACGATCCGCCCGGATAACCCCGTCTCAACAAAGGCGCGCAACATGACGTGTCGGGGTAATCCAACGGCAAAAGCCGCAATCGGGAACCGGGTCAATTATGAAACTTGCCGTGCGCCACGTGATCAAGCTCGCTGCGACAGCGTGCTCTGCCTTCCTCGTCTCCGCCGCCGCTCCGGGTTTCGCGAACACCGCAAACTCTGCCACCACCGCCAGCGCCGACATGGTTGAGCCGGTCCGCGAAGCGCAAGGCGATGCGGTCGACAATGGCGACACCCGGTTCAAGACGCTGTTTGCCAGCTGGACCGCGATGGAACGCAATACCCCGACATTGGGAACAAGCGGCGATATGGCCGCTTTTTCTTCGCCTATCCAACAGCGCGCCGTGTCCGTGCCTTCGCGCATGCCGCTTGAAGGCGCATCCTTGACCAGCGGGTTCGGGATGCGCACGCACCCGGTGCTTGGTGGCCGCCGCGCCCATGCCGGCATCGATCTGGCCGCACCCACCGGAACCCCGGTCTATGCCACCGCTGATGGCGTCATTGGCCGCGCAGACTGGTTCTCAAGCTACGGCCTGTTCGTCAGCGTCAATCACGGCGCGTCGATGGAAACCCGCTTTGCCCACCTGTCGCGCCTCGCGGTTGCGGCCGGTGACAATGTGAAGAAGGGCGACCTCATTGGCTATGTCGGTTCGACCGGCCGTTCGACCGGTCCGCACCTCCATTATGAGGTCCGCGTGGACGGGGTTGCAGTCAATCCGATTCCGTATATGGTTGAAAGCGAGGCTCAGCTTGCCTACGCCCGCGACGCCCGCCTCACCGGCATGGGCGGCGACTGATAGGCGGGGCCAAGCTGCAAGAAATTGCCCGCTGTAAGCGGGCCGGACATTGGAGAGGGTGTCCGAACATTGGCGGCGGGTTTACCCGCCGCCTTTTTTTGTGCCCGTTTCCCCCTGCATCCCTCCGGCACGATGAGTAGCAATTCCCATACCGATTTTGCTTGCGAGGCCGCGCGCCTCGCGTAACTTCCTTGCCAAGCCGTTTCAGCGGCAAGGGAGAGAGAATATATGGCCAAGCATCCGATCGCGCACGCCGCGACCCGTCCCGATCATCCGGCTGTCATCATGACCGGATCGGGCAAACAGATCACCTATGGCGAAATGGAAGCGGAATCGAACCGCTTTGCCCACCTGCTGCGCGCCCACGGGATCGGCACAGGCGATGCCTTTGCGGTGCTTCTGGAAAACCGGATCGAATATTTCACGTTGATCTGGGGCTCACAACGCGCAGGCACGATGCTGGTGCCGATCTCGTCGCGCCTCACTGCGCCTGAAGCCGCCTATATCATTCGCGATGCGCAAGCTGCGGTGCTGATCACCAGCGGCTATTTCAGCGCGATTCTGGATGACATCCGCGCCGCGTGCCCCGGCCTCACCGTTTTGATGATGGATTCAGGCGATGCGGAGGATTTCGCCACCGCGCTGGCCGCGCAAAGCCCCGAACCGATCCCCGATCAGCGGGCCGGGATGGTGATGCTCTATTCCTCGGGCACCACGGGGCGCCCCAAGGGTATCCGCCCTGCCCCGCCCGAAGACCCCGATCCCGCCGCGCCCGTGCCGCTGCTGGGCCTCGCCACGATGGGTGCGGGGATGCCGGCGGATGGTTCGATGGTCTATCTCTCCCCCGCCCCGCTTTATCACGCGGCCCCGATTGGCTGGTGCTCGATCGTCCACCGGCTTGGCGGCACGGTGGTGATGATGGAGAAGTTCGAGCCCGAAGAAGCCCTGAAAGCCATTGAAACACACAAGGTGACCGACAGCCAGTGGGTGCCGACCCACTTCGTGCGATTCCTCAAGCTCGATCCGGCGGTGCGCACCCGATATGACCTCTCCAGCCACAAGCGCGCGCTCCACGCCGCCGCTCCCTGCCCGGTGCCGATCAAGCGCGACATGATCGAATGGTGGGGGCCGATCGTGAACGAATATTATGCCGGCAGCGAAAGCATTGGCATGACGATGATCCGCAGCCCCGATTGGCTGACCCACCCCGGCAGCGTCGGCCGGGCGATCTACGGCACGCTCCACGTCTGCGGGCCTGAGGGTGAGGAACTGGGCGCGGGGCAGGACGGGCTGATCTATTTCGAGAATGCCCTGCTGCCCACCTATCACAACGATCCGGCCAAGACCGCCGAGGCGATGCACCCCAAAGGCTGGATGACGCTGGGCGATATCGGTCATCTGGACGCCGACGGCTTCCTGTTCCTGACCGACCGCAAGAGCCACATGATCATCAGCGGCGGCGTGAACATCTACCCGCAGGAGATCGAGAACCTGCTGGTCACCCACCCCAAGGTGATGGACGCCGCAGTGATCGGGGCGCCCTGCCCCGACCTTGGCGAGAAGGTGGTGGCGGTGGTGCAGCCCAAGGACTTGGCCGATCTTGGGGCCGACGCCGGGCCGCAACTGGAAGCGGAGTTGCGCGATTTCCTCAGCGCCAGCCTGTCGAAGATCAAGATGCCCAAGCTGTTCGATTTCCGCCCCGATCTGCCGCGTGAGGCCAATGGCAAGCTCTACAAGCGCGAGCTGCGCGATGAATACGCGGCCAGGGCGAAAGACGCGGCAGCGTGAGCGATGCCAAAAACGGGGGGGCGGCCATCCTCCCCGGCGATCTGGCGCGGGCGGTGATCGATCCGCACGCCTATGCCGGGTGGGATGGCTTGCTCGACACATTCGACCACATCCGGGAGGCGATGCCGGTGGCACGCGTGCAGCCCGATACGCCGGGGCTGTTCGATCCGTTCTGGCTCGTGACCCGCTATGACGACGTAATGCGGATCTCCAAAGACAACGCCGCCTTCCTCAACAACCCGCGCCCGGTGGTGTTCAGTTTCAACGAAGCGATTCGCTTCAGCCGCGCGGCGACCGGATCGAACATGCTGGTCGATTCGCTGGTGGTGTTCGACGCGCCGATCCATCCCAAATATCGCAAGCTGACGCAGGAATGGTTCATGCCTCGCAATCTGGCGCGGCTGGAGGGCGAGCTGCGCACGCTGGCAGCGGCGACAGTCGACCGGATGCTGGAGCAGGGCCCGGAGGTCGATTTCGTCAGGGAAGTCTCCGGCCCCTATCCCTTGCGCGTCGTCATGCAGATCCTCGGCGTGCCGCCCGAAGACGAGCCGCGGATGCAGATGCTCACCCAGCAGTTGTTCGGCGGGCAGGACAAGGATCTGTCGGGCAGCGGCATGGACCAGATGACGCCGGAGCAGGTCGTGCAGATCGTCGCGGGCGCGGTGAGGACGTTCGAGGATTACTTCGCGCAGATTGCTGAAGACCGCCGCCGGAACCCCACTGAGGATGTCGCCAGCGTGATCGCCAATGCGCTGGTCGATGGCCAGCCGCTGCCGCCGCGCGACATGGCGGGCTATTACATCATCGTCGCCACCGCCGGGCATGACACCACCAGCGCCAGCACGGCGGGCGCGATGCAGGCGCTGGCGCGCGATCCGGCGCAATGGGCGCGGGTCAAGGCGGACCGCTCGCTGCTGCCCGGTATCGTCGAGGAAGCGATCCGCTGGACCTCCCCCGTGCAGCATTTCATGCGCACCGCCGCCGCGGATTGCGAGCTGGGCGGGCAGCGCATCGCCAAGGGCGACTGGCTGATGCTCAATTACGTCGCCGCCAATCACGATCCCGCGCAGTTCCCCGACCCGCGCCGGTTCGATGCGGCACGCTCCCCCAACCGGCACCTCGCGTTTGGCGCAGGCGCGCACCAGTGCCTCGGCCTGCATCTGGCGCGGCTGGAGATGCGATTCCTGTTCGAGGCGCTGCTTGACCGGGTGGCGCGTGTGGAACCGGCGGGCGAAGCCAGGCGCGCCAGCAGCACATTTGTGGGCGGCCTCAAGACCTTGCCCCTGCGCATTACGCCGGCCTGAAAATCGACCGCATTGCGTCCGATTCCGCTTTGTCTTCAACGGCCTTTGCCCTAGATTTCGGGTCATGGGATTGAAAGTTCGCCTTGCTTCAGGGGTGCGTGCGGCATGAACCTGTTCGAGCCGCATAACCTGCCGTTCCTGATCGCTTTCGGCGTGCTGGCGGTCATCGCGCTGCTGCAGGTCACCGGCGTATCCGAACTGGTCGAAGGCGCGGGCGAGTTCGACACGCCCGATGGCCTTGATGCCGGCGGCTTCGGCGAGGCGCTGACCACGCTGCTGGGGCTGGGCCGGGTGCCGCTGCTGATCTGGCTGGCGGCGCTGCTGTTCGTCTTCGCCTGCGTGGGCGTGATCGGGCAAGGGGTGCTGACCAGCCTGCTGGGCGCGCCGCTGTCCGCTGGATGGGCCACGCTGGCGGCCGGCGCGGCGGCGCTGCCGCTCAACAGCCTCGCGATGCGCCCGCTCGCGGCAATCCTGCCCAAGGACGAAACCACCGCCATCGACATCGACGATCTGGTCCGCCGCGATGCCACCATCCAGATCGGCACGGCCCGCACAGGCAGCCCGGCGCGGGCGAAGGTGATCGACATCCACGGACAGACCCATTTCGTCATGGTGGAACCCCATGACCCCACACTCGCACTGAACGCAGGCGACACCGTCCTGCTGGTGCGCCGCGAAGGACAGACCTTCTTCGGCGTGCATTACGAAAGCCCGTTGCTCGGGCTCGGCATATAAAGGGGAACGCACATGGCTTTGACCACATCGGGGTCCGCATCGGATCTGGCGACGACAGGAGATCTCGCCTCGTCCGGGGGTGATCTGATCACCTACGGCGTGATGGTCGGCGGCGGCTTGCTGCTCGTCATCATCCTGCTTGTGTCGCTGGCCCGGCTCTACCGCCGCGCATCGAAGGAAACCGCTTTCGTGCGCACGGGCCTTGGCGGCGAACGGGTGGTGATGAACGGCGGCGCGCTGGTGTTGCCGGTGTTCCACGAAACCATGCCGGTCAACATGAACACGCTGGTGCTGCCGGTGGTGCGGCGCGACAGTGAGGCCCTCATCACGCTCGACCGGCTGCGGATCGACGTGAAGGCGGAATTCTACGTCCGCGTCCGCCCCGATGCCAATGCGATTGCGATGGCGGCGCAGACGCTGGGCCAGCGCACGATGCAGCCCGATGCGCTGAAGGATCTGGTCGAAGGCAAGTTCGTCGATGCGCTGCGTTCGGTCGCGGCGGGGATGACCATGAACGAACTGCACGAACAGCGCGCCGATTTCGTCCAGAAGGTGCAGCAGGTCTCATCCAACGATCTGGCCATGAACGGACTTGAGCTGGAATCGGTCTCGCTCACCGGGCTCGACCAGACCAGCATCGAACACTTCAACGCCAACAACGCCTTCGACGCCGAAGGTCTGACCAAGCTGACCGAACAGATCGAAGCCCGCAAGAAGCTGCGCAACGATATCGAACAGGACACCCGCGTCCAGATCGAGACCAAGAACCTCCAGGCCAACCAGCGCAGCTTCGAAATCGCGCGCGATCAGGAATATGCGCGGCTGGAGCAGGAGCGCGAGGTCGAAGTGCGGCGCGCAGGGCAAACCGCCGAAATCGCCCGCGAACAGGCCGAACGCAACCGTGAGGCCGATGCCGCACGGATCGAAGCGAAAAAGCAGGTCGATGCGCAGCAGATCGAAGCCGACCGGTTGGTCGAGGAAGCCCGCATCGATCAGCAGCGCGCACTCGAAATCGCCCGGCAGGAACAGCAGATCGCGGTGCAGAACAAGTCGCGCGAGGAAAGCCAGGCCAAGGCCGAAGCCGATGGCGCCCGCGCCAAGGCGGTCGAAGCCGAGGAACGCGTCGCCACCGCCCGCGAAAGCGAGATTGCCGAACGCCAAAAGAAGATCGAACTGATCGAAGCGGCCAAGCAGGCCGAACGCGACGCCATCGGCGTGAAAGTCCAGGCCGAGGCCGAAAAGGACGCGGCGGCCAACCGTGCCGAGGCACTGCGGCTCGAAGCCCAGGGCGAAGCCGAGGCTGAAAAGCTTCGCGCCGAGGCTGCCGCAGTGCGCTTCGAAGTCGAGGCCGAGGGTCAGCGCGCGATTAACGAGGCGGCCAACATCCTCTCGAACGATCAGATCAGCCTGCAAACCAAACTGGCGCTGTTGAAGGTGCTGCCAGAGGTGATCCGCGAAAGCGCCAAGCCGATGGAGGCTATCGATTCGATCAAGATCGTGCAGGTCGACGGGCTCACCAATGGCGGGCGGACGGCCAATGACGGCAACGGATCGGGCGGCGGCGCAGGCGGCGGCGGAAGTTCAGGCAACCTTGCCAGCGATGCCGTATCAGCCGCCCTTGCCTACCGCGCGCAGGCGCCGGTGCTCGACGGGTTGATGAAGGAGCTGGGGCTGGATGGCTCATCGCTGTCGGGACTGGTGAAGGGCGCGGCGGAGGCCGAGTCCGAAAAGCCGGCCCCTGCTTCTGCCCCTGCCAAGCCCAACAAGCAGAAAGCTATTGCCCGCGACAATGATGCGGACACCGCGCCAGCCGGCGAAGCGGCGGAGTAGAATCACCCCCGCTCCGGCACATCCAGTGCAATGGCGCGCGCGGGGCGGCAACCATGTCGCTCCGCGCAGCCCGTTTCCTACTTGCGGCTGACCTGCCAGCATTGCGCATGGCCCCGCACGATGACCCTTCTGCCCTGCCGATTATCACGCGACACAAGCGCGCAAGATTTTTCGGTTCTGGACAGTGTCTCATGTGTCTCCAACAGACACGGCGATCAGCGTGACACGGACTTGGGCGCTACTTCAGCAGCTCCAGCGCAATCGCGCGCACGTCGGCACCCATGTCGGGCCGGGCCAGCGCGATGGCCAGCGTCGCCTCGACAAAGCCGACCTTGCTGCCGCAGTCGTAACGCGCGCCATCGAAGGTCACGGCATGGAAGGCCTGCGTGCCGATCATCTTGGCCATCGCATCGGTCAGCTGGATTTCGCCGCCCGCGCCCGCGCTCTGGCTTTCCAGCACCCGCATCACTTCGGGCTGGAGGATGTAGCGGCCCGAGACGATCTTGTTCGAAGGGGCATCGGCCTGGCGGGGTTTCTCCACCAGCCCGCGCACCTCAGTCAGTGTCGCCCCGGAGCCGACAACTTGCGCGCCCGGATCGATCACGCCGTAGCTGGACACCCGCTCCATCGGCACTTCCAGCACCGAGATCAGGTTGCCGCCGACCTGTTCGTAGGCCGCCACCATCTGCTTCATGCAGCCCGTGCCGCCTTCGCGCGCCACCATCAGCTCGTCCGGCAGGAAGATCGCAAAGGGTTCGTCCCCCACGATCGCGCGGGCGCACCAGATCGCATGGCCCAGGCCCAGCGGCACCTGCTGGCGCACCGCGATCACATCGCCGGGCACCGCACGGGTGCATTCGAGCACGCTCAAGTCCTTGCCGCGCTCTGTCATGGTCTGTTCGAGTTCGAAGGCGATGTCGAAATGCTCGACGATCCCGGTCTTGCCGCGCCCGGTGACGAAGATCATCTGCTCGATCCCCGCCTCGCGTGCTTCGTCCACCGCATACTGGATCAGCGGGCGGTCCACCACCGGCAGCAGCTCCTTGGGGACAACCTTGGTGGCGGGCAGAAATCGGGTGCCGAGGCCGGCGACAGGAAACACGGCTTTGCGGATCGGCTTGGGAGGCATGGGTCACCCTTGATGGCTGATTACGTCTGTCTCGTATGCGCCGATGCCGTGCCCCGCCCCACAACACAGGTCAATCATTCATCCAGGGCCTGCACCGCGTGTTGCGCCAAAAGCACTTTTCGCTAAGGCTGCGGGCATGGACAAACTCATCATTCGCGGCGGCAACCGCCTCTCCGGCACCATCCCCATTTCCGGCGCCAAGAACGCCGCACTCACGCTGATCCCCTGCGCGTTGCTGACCGAAGAACCGCTGACGCTGCGCAACCTGCCGCGGCTGGCGGATATCGACGGGTTTCAGCACCTGATGAACCAGTTTGGCGTCACCACCGTGATTCAGGGCACACGCCCGGAAGACTTCGGCCGGGTGATGAGCATGGAGGCGACCCGCATCACCTCCAACGTCGCGCCCTATGATCTGGTGCGCAAGATGCGCGCTTCGATCCTGGTGCTCGGCCCGATGCTGGCGCGCAGCGGCGAGGCGACGGTGTCGATGCCCGGCGGCTGCGCCATCGGGAACCGCCCGATCGACCTGCACCTCAAGGCTTTGGAAGCGTTCGGTGCGAAGATCGAATTGGCTGCGGGTTATGTCCGTGCGATCCAGCCCGATGGCGGGATGCCGGGCGGCGACTTCGATTTCCCGGTGGTCAGCGTCGGCGCGACCGAAAACGCGCTTATGGCCGCGGTGCTGGCGAACGGCACCAGCCGCCTGTTCAACGCCGCGCGCGAGCCCGAGATCGTCGATCTGTGCAACATGCTCGCCGCGATGGGGGCAGAGATCGAGGGCATCGGCACGTCGAACCTCACGATCCATGGGGTCAAGCGGCTGCATGGCGCGACCTACCGCGTCATGCCCGACCGAATTGAAGCGGGCTCCTATGCCTGCGCTGCGGCGATCACCGGGGGCGAGGTGCGCCTGGAAGGCGCCAAGGCCGATGACATGATGGCGACGATCCATGCGCTGCAAGCGATCGGCATTCACGTCGATTGGGACGCCAAGGGCGTGAACGTGCGCGCGAACGGCGCGCTGAAGGCGACCAACCTCACCACCGCGCCCTACCCCGGTCTTGCCACCGACATGCAGGCGCAGCTGATGGCACTGCTGTGCAAGGCCGAAGGCGCGAGCGTGCTGAAGGAAACGATCTTCGAGAACCGCTTCATGCACGTTCCCGAACTCGCGCGGATGGGCGCGGACATAACCACCGAAGGGCGAACCGCGATCGTCAAGGGCGCGCAGCACCTGACCGGCGCGGAGGTCATGGCGACCGATCTGCGCGCCTCGATGAGCCTGGTTATCGCCGCGCTGGCCGCCGAGGGCGAGACGACCGTGCGGCGGCTCTATCACCTGGATCGCGGCTATGAGCGGCTTGAGGAGAAGTTGCAGTTGGTTGGTGCGGATATCGAACGGGTGGATGATTGATGCGGCGGCCCGTCCTGCTGGCGGCTTTGGTCGCGATGGCGGGCGGACTTCACGCGCAGGAACAATCTGCGCCGTCAGTGGAATTGCGTGTCGCAGGGCCACCGATCAGCGCGGAGGCAACCGGGCAGGCCTTCGTTTATGGCGACCCGCGGGCGATTGATCCGCAACGCGAGCCGCTCTCTCAGGCCTATTCGATGCTAGGCCGCGAGGATTTGTCCGCGCAGTCCGACAACGAGTATGCTCCCGCACCTTGTGCGCCCGATGCTCAGACAGTGACTGGCGAAGCCGAGGTGCTGGCGCGGATCGTCGATGAGGCCAGCAGGCACCGGGTGGTCATCATCAACGAAAGCCACACGGTCACGCTGCACCGCTACTTCAGCCGCAAGGTGATCGCCGCTCTGCGTCCGCTCGGCTTCACCGTGCTGGCAGCAGAGACCTTCGCAAACAATGCCGGGGCGGGCGCAGACCCCGTCGATATTCATGCCGGGCTTCCCTATGTGACCCAGAATCTCGGCTGGTACAGCCGCGAGCCAGTGTTCGGCGCGATGCTGCGCGAGGCCAAGGGGCTCGGTTATCGCTTTGCCGCCTATGAGCAGGTCTACGACCCCGATCGCGTGCGCCCCGGACCAGACGACGACTGGCGCATCGACATCCGCGACCGCGAGACCGAGCAGGCGCAAAACCTCGCCGCGATCCTGAGTGCGATGGCACCTGAGGAGAAGCTGATCGTCCTTGTCGGCTATGCCCATGCCCGCGAGGCAGCCGTGGTGGGCGAGGACGGCTGGGATCACGCATGGATGGCCGCCCGCCTCAAGCGCGATCACGGGATCGACCCGCTGACCATCGAGCAAACCTATTGTCGCGGCAGCTCGGACTCGGTCAGACTCGCCCCGCCTTCAGCCGACAAGCAGGGCTGGTTCGATTTGTATGTCGATCATCCGATTGCCGCCTTCATACATGGCCGCCCAGCGTGGCGGTTCGCGCAAGGGGAGCAGGCCGTTCCCATCCCTTCGGCTCTGCGTCCCACCGATGAAGCGTGGGTGATCGAGGTCTTTGCCGAGGGCGAGCCCTTCGACGCCGTGCCGGTAGACCGCATTCTGGTCGCGCCTGGCGATGATGTGCGGCTGGCGCTGAAGCCGGGCCGCTATGTCGCGCGCGCCGTGCGGCTTCAGCCTGCGACTGACTGAGCGGGTGGCCCGTTCACCACCAGCCACACCCGGATCGCGCTGGCCAACCCTGGGGGCGTCGGGGCCTTGATCCGCTCGGCATCAATCCGGGCGACCAGCGCGGCAACCGCCAGCCCTTCGCGCGCCGCGGCGGCCTTCAGCATGTCCCAGAACAGCGGTTCGAGGCTGATCGAGGTGGCGTGGCCCGCGATGCTGAGCGAGCGTTTGACCGGGGGATGATAGGGGGAGGGCGTCTCCATCCCCGGTCAGTATTAGGCCGCTTCGAAGTCGTCCACATATTCGGGCAGGAACACCGGCTCGCGCTCCGACCAGCCGGGCGCCGTGGCGGCGGCTTCGGACAGGGATTGCAGCAGGACTTTGCGGCGTTGCGGGGCGATGCTCGGCAGCGCGCTGGCGGCGCAGAAGGCGGCGGGCAGCCACGGCCGCGCCTTTGCCCCGAGCAGGCGCTCATAGAGAAAGCGGAAAGCGGAAAAGCTTCCCAGCCGTTCCTGTTCCAGATCGAACGCCGCCAGACGCACCAGCTTGCCCAGAAAGCGTTCGACCTCGAAAGGTGTGCCATCCAGCGGGATCAGCGCGCGCAGGGGCTTCAGATCCTGATAGGCAACATACTGGCGGCGAATCGCGGTGTTCTCAGCTTCGCTACGGCCCCAGCGACGGAACGCATCGGTCCGGGCAAGGCCGATATCAAGGCTGCGCTTGATGTAACGCTGTTCTGCGGGTGCGAACCCGGCAAACTCCCGCATTTCGGCAATCGGCATCATCATGGCGCATGTCTCCTTCGACAAGGAGAACGTCGCACAGCATGGTTAATTTAAGATTATGTAGATTTAACCTAGATCAGGCCCGCCAGCGGCGAGGAGGGGTCGGCATACATCCGCCGCGCCATCCGGCCCGCCAGGTAGGCTTCGCGCCCCGCCTCGACCGCCAGTTTCATCGCGCGGGCCATGCGGATCGGGTCCTTGGCTTCGGCGATGGCGGTGTTCATCAGGATGCCATCGCACCCCAGTTCCATGCCGACCGCGGCGTCGGACGCGGTGCCGACGCCGGCATCGACCAGCACCGGCACCTTGGCGCCCTCGACGATCAGGCGGATCATCACCCGGTTCTGGATGCCCAGCCCCGATCCGATCGGCGCGCCCAGCGGCATGATCGCCACCGCACCGGCGTCCTCAAGCTGCTTCGCCGCAATCGGATCATCGGCGCAGTACACCATCGGCAGGAAGCCTTCCTTGGCCAACACCTCGGTCGCCTTCAGCGTTTCGCGCATGTCGGGATAAAGCGTGCGCGCCTCGCCCAGCACTTCCAGCTTGACCAGATCCCAGCCCCCGGCCTCGCGCGCCAGCCGCAGGGTGCGCACGGCGTCCTCGCCGGTGAAGCAGCCGGCGGTGTTGGGCAGGTAGGTGATTTTCTTGGGGTCGATGAAGTCGGTCAGCATCGGCGCCTTGGGATCGCTGACATTCACGCGCCGCACCGCGACCGTGACGATGTCCGCACCGCTCGCTTCCACGGCGGCTGCGTTCTGCTCAAAGCTCTTATACTTGCCCGTGCCCACGATCAGCCGCGAGGTGAAGGTGCGGCCTGCGACCGTCCAGGTCTCCGCCTGATGATCGCCTCCGCCAACGAAATGCACGATCTCGAGCCGGTCGCCGTCGGCCAGCGCCGCCTCAGCCAAGGTTGAGCGCGGCACGATTTCGCCGTTCCTCTCCACAGCGACCTTCTCGGGCACCAGGTCCAATTCGCGCACGAGGTCAGCGATGGTGACGGCGGCGGAGCGGTGAGGCGCGCCATTCAGGGTAATGCTTTTGGTCATGGGAGCGGACATAAGCGCTCAGGCCGAGGCTGCAACTGTGAGTTTTGGCCTCGCGTTCGGGGCGGGGCTCAGCCCGCAGCGCGCAGGTTGAGCAGGTGCCCGGCCGAAACCAGCACCACACCAATCAGGGTCAACACGAATTCGTTCGGCCCATGCGGCACCACCAATGCCGCCGCCATCAGTGCCAGACCCGCCAGCGCCACCACAAACGGGAGCAGCCGGCCGTGGCGCATATAGCCCCAGCCGATCGCACCGCCCGCTGCCAGTAAAGCCAGTGCCAGCCCGATGCGGTGGATGTTTTCTTCCAGCAGGAAATGCCCGCCTAGGCCCAGTGCCGAAACCAGCAGCAAGGTTGCAAGACAATGCACCGCACACAAGCCCGCCAGCCCGATTCCCAACTGATCGAGCCGTCGGCGAAGCGAGGTCCGACTCGCAGGAGGAAGAGCGTTATGAGGCATGATCTGCCGATGATGTATGTTATGTTGTTACATCTTGCAAGCCTGCTGCGTCTGCGTAACTTGCGCGCTCCGCATCCGGCCTTGCGGCAAACAGGCTTGCAACCGGCGGCGGCGAAGCACAAAGGTCCAACCGCTATGGCCACATCCGCCTCCGTGTCGAACCTGTTCCAGCCCGCACCGCAAACCCGCGCCCGGCCGCTGGCGATTGCCCGCTGGCTGGAGGTTGTCGCGTTGCTGGTGGTCGGGATCGTCGTGGTCGGCGGCATCACGCGGCTGACCGAAAGCGGCCTTTCGATCACCGAATGGAATGTCGTCAGCGGTATTCTCCCGCCCCTGACCGAGGCGGCGTGGCTGGCCGAATTCGTCAAATATCAGGCAACCGCCGAATACCAGATTGAGAGCGGCCCGGCGGGCATGGATCTGGCCGCGTTCAAGTTCATCTTTTTCTGGGAATGGTTCCACCGTATCCTTGGCCGGGTGATCGGGCTGGCGTTTCTGCTGCCGCTGATCGTGTTCGCGGCGCGCCGTGCGATCCCGGAGGGTTACATCTGGCGGCTCGCGGCCATGTTCACACTGATCCTCGGGCAGGGGGCGCTGGGGTGGTATATGGTGTCGTCGGGCGTGGGCGAGACTGACCTCACCGATGTCAGTCACTTCCGCCTTTCGGCACACCTGCTGACCGCGCTGTTCCTGCTGGGCGGACTGGTATGGACGACCCGCGACCTGCGGCGGCAAGCCCGCGATCCCGCTGCACGCCCTGCCCCGCTGACGCTGGGCGCTGGGATCGTGGCGGGGGTGCTGTTTGTGCAGCTGTTGCTGGGCGCCTGGGTGGCGGGCCTCAATGCCGGCCATTCCGCTAACGATTGGCCGCTGATGAACGGGCGTCTGGTGCCCGAGACGGACTGGGCACAAGGCGTAGTCTGGACGATCACGCACGATCCCTTCCTGCTCCACTTCCTGCACCGCTGGTGGGCGTGGGTCGCGGTCGCGGCGCTGGTTTGGCTGGCCCGCAGCGTGCGCAAGACCGATCGCTTCGCCAGCATTGCCGTGAATGCCGCGATCGGAACGATGGTGCTGCTGGGGATCGCCACCGTCATGAGCGGGGTGTCCCTGTGGATCGCCGCAGCACACCAGTTGGTCGGCGCGTTGACCGTGGTGGCGACGGTCTGGGCCATGCACACGCATGGGCTTGCAAGGCGCTGAAGTCTCCGCCGCAAGGCAGGCAAGCCGTGCCGCAAAAATGATGCGGTATTATTTTACCCTATCCACAAACCGCGCTTTTGCTTGACTTTCATGGGGGTCGGCGACATTTGCGCCCCACTTCCTTCTCCGGTCCGTGATCGGTGGAGGTGATTCTTGCCAGATGTTTTCCGGCAGGACAGTTTCGAACCAAGGACACATGCCATGAAGGCACTGAGCAAGCAGACCCGGTCGATCAAACCGGCCGAGGTCGAGAAGAACTGGCACATCATCGATGCCGACGGCCTCGTTGTCGGTCGTCTCGCCTCGATCATCGCCAATATTTTGCGCGGCAAGACCAAGCCGATCTACACCCCGCACGTCGATTGCGGCGATCATGTGATCGTCATCAATGTTGAGAAGGTGAAGTTCACCGGCAACAAGATGGGCAACAAGATCTATTACAAGCACACCGGTCACCCCGGCGGCATCAAGGAAACCACCCCTGACAAGGTGCTGGGCGGTCGTTTCCCCGAGCGCGTGCTGGAAAAGGCTGTTGAACGCATGATTCCGCGCGGCCCGCTGGGCCGTGATCAGATGCGTGCGCTGCACCTCTATGTCGGTACCGAGCATCCGCATGATGGCCAGAAGCCGACCGTGCTGGATGTTGCTTCCATGAACCGCAAGAACAAGGTCGTTGCATAATGGCTGCTGAAAACTCTGGCGAAACCACCACGGTTTCGGATCTCGCCGATCTGAAGGACATTGCCGGCAACGCCCCTCAGGGTGACGCTGCTGAAATCGCCCGCGTCACCGCCCCGCTGCGTGACCGTGAGGTCGACAAGCAGGGCCGTTCCTACGCCACCGGCCGCCGCAAGGATGCCGTGGCCCGCGTCTGGGTCAAGCCCGGCACCGGCAAGATCACGATCAATGGCCGCGATCAGGAAACCTATTTCGCGCGTCCGACCCTGCGTCTGGTGATCAACCAGCCCTTCACCATCACTGACCGCTCAGGCCAGTACGACGTGATCTGCACCGTGCGCGGCGGCGGTCTGTCGGGCCAGGCAGGCGCCGTGAAGCATGGCATCGCTCAGGCGTTGACCAAGTACGAACCGGAACTGCGCTCGGCCGTGAAGGCTGAAGGCTTCCTCACCCGCGACAGCCGCGTGGTGGAACGCAAGAAGTACGGCAAGGCCAAGGCCCGCCGCAGCTTCCAGTTCTCGAAGCGTTAAGTTTCCCCGCAAGGGTTACGAAAAAAGGGCGGCCCCGCAAGGGTGCCGCCCTTTTTGTTTGAGCCGCTCGCCCGCGCCGATCAATAGACCGGCGGGTCCACCGGCGGAACGCGGTGGACGGGTGCGACCGGCTCTTCAGGGCTGCGCGGCGGCATGGCATCCTCGGGCACATCGTCGATCATCATGTCGGGCGTCGGTACGTTTTCCAGATTGCGCACCGTGACACATAGCTGCGCGCCGTCCCATGTCAGTTCGTTGAAACTCGGCGGGGTCGAACGCGTGCGTTCCGACAGAGTGCCGGCGCCAATCATGCGCACTGGGCCGTCGGGCGTGGGTTCGGCGATGTCGAAAGCATCGTGGACGTGGCCCGACAGCACCCCCAGCACCCCGCGCCGTGCCAATTCACGCAAGGCATTATTGCCGCCGCGTGTCAGCGCCGTGCCTTGGGTGCCGGCCTCGCGCAGGGGGTGGTGCACCGCCACCAGCGCCTGTGTCCCGGCAGGCAGCCGGTCCAGCGCCGTCAGACATCTGTCAAGCGCAGGCTTTGTCACCCAGCCTTTCGACCAGTTCAGGCGCGGCTGCCAGCGCCGCACCGTCTTGAGCGGCACAATCGCCAGGCCGGGCAGATCGATTTCACGCTCAACCAACGACTTCATCCCTTCGAACCGCTCATAAGGATTGAAGAACCGCGCGATCAGGTTGAAATAGGGCATGTCATGGTTGCCGATGCTGATGGTCACTGGCGCATCCAGCGCGGTGATCCAGCGGGTCGCAGCGGCGAATTCCTGGTGACGCGCCCGCATGGTGTGATCGCCGGTAATCACCACCGCATCAGGCCGCCGCATGGCGATTTCCTGCCGCACCCAAGCGAGCGCGTCGTGATCCTCCAACCCGAAATGGATGTCGGACAGGTGAAACAGGCGCAGCGGTTCAGGCATCATGCGCCGTCGCCAGCAAATCCACCCCGCAAGGCGCCACCACGAAACGCGAGCCTGACACACATACGGCAGGCTCCCCGTCGAGCAGACAGGGAAGGGCGCTGCCATCGGCGGTGGTCAGGACGGTGCTGTCCGCGATCCCCAACCGGTCATGTGGGCCTTCGCGAAAGCGGCGTCGCATCAGCGCCCAGGCCTGTCCGGCATAATCGGCCGCATCCGCGGCAAAATACCCATCGATCTGCACACCATGTTCGCCCGGCGTCAGCTCGACCAGCGGATAGCCCCCGTCGCGCATCAGGCGGTTGTCCGGCAGAAGCACGCAGGGGCCGCCGCTGGTGGTGCGGATCGCGTCGACCGTTTCCTTGGCCATGTCGGCCAGATCGAGCTTGCGCATCGATTCACGCACGCGGCTCCACGCGGTTCCGGGCCCGACGAGCAATCCTGCCAGGGCAATGCCTGCATCACACCGCACGCAATGGGGACGCACCGGGCGCGACCCTCCGCCTGCCACGACATCAAGAATGGTGCCGACATTGATGGATCGGTGCAGCCGCAAGGGCAGCAGGTTCATCGTCCCCCCCGGCAGCACCAGAACCTGCCCACCCCATCCTTCCAAATGGCTAATCGCCGCGTTCATGCTGCCATCGCCGGTGTAGATGACCATCATCGCCGCACCTGCCGCATCCAGCGCGGCGCCCGTGGGCAGGGGATCATCGGGAAAGGCAATGACCCGGTCCACCGTCCAGCCGCGCGTTGTCAACGCGGCGACGATCATTTCGGTCGAGCTGTCGTCATTGCTTCCGCTCGAAGGGTTGACCATCAGCCAGCAGCAGGCAGTGTTGCCATCCATCACGTCTCACGCTCCTGCAATATCCGGGCGGCTACACCCGGCGGGTTAGGATAAGCCACGCCGCCCCGCCATTGAATCCGGTGTAAGCGGCATAGGCCCATGCGAAGCCGGGCCACCCTTCGACCGAAAGCAGCAGCGCAAAGAACAGCACCGCAAACTCGCTGACCAGGGCAGCACGGCGGCCGAGCGTCTGGCTGACGTGCGGCAAACGGACCAGCAGCGGATGTCCACTGTCGAAAACGGCGCGGTTGATTGCGAAATTGCCGATTCCCAGAACGAAGATGATGATCGTGGCCAGGCCCATGGGCTTATTATGGCGCTGCGCTGGTCGATTGGAAACCGGCATTTGTCCCGTGTTTGGCACCCTTGGTCATGGCACCCCCACACCGGTCGAAGACCGAAGGCGGGTTGATCGAAGCCCGAATGCGACGCGCCTGTAGGGGGCGTATCAGGGTTTCCGCAGGGGGCACGGCACCCGCCGGATCGGACCCCACCCGATTTGCCCACCCTGCAATACGGAGGAGATGGACCATGACACCCCTTGCAAAAACATTCACGCACGCCCTCACTGCGATCGGCCTTGCCGGCGCTGCGATAAGCCCCGCCCTTGCCGGCAACGCCGGGACGATGACGATTTCGGTCACAACATCGGACATCGATCTGGCCACGCCAGAGGGTCAGAAAATCCTCGATCAGCGCGTCAAGAAGGCGGTTCGCAGCGTTTGCCGCGCCACCAGCCTCTCCACCGGCTCTCGCATCATGAATCAGGATGCCAGGGCCTGCCTCGCCAAGGCGCACAGCAGCGCTGAACAGCAGATCGCGGCGCTCACTCTCGAAAAGCAACGCGGCGGTTAGACCGCAGCTGAACACTGCGCCGCATCGCCACCCACAGCGTCGCCGCCGCAGACAATACGGTCCGAGCCCTTTCAGTCCCTGGGGTTCGGGCCGTTTTTTTGCGCGGGGTGTTGATCAAGCGGCCACCTTCAGCGGCGCCGTGCGGGGCCTGAGCGACGGGTCAGCGTCCGGCCATCGCCTTCACGCGCGCCAGATAGGTGCGCCCGATCCGCAGTGCCTCGCCATTGACCAGTTCAGCGGACCACACGCCCAGTCCATCATGCCGTAACCCGCGAATGTGATCGCGCCGCAGGATGGTGGAGCGGTGGATACGGATGAACTGCTCGGGATCGAGCCGTTCCTCAAGCCCCGCGATGGTCTGAAGCAGCAGGTACGATCGCCCTGCCTCCGGCCCGCCGACATGCAGGCGCACGTAATCGCGTTCCGCATCGATCTGGTGCACCTCGCCCACCGCAATGCGGAGCAATTCGGACCGGTGCGGCACCCACAATTCGTCGAGATAGCGGCTCGCTTTCTGGCGGCGCTGGCCACGGCGGGCCACGGCCCGTTCGATCGCGCGCTCCAGCCGGTCCGCGGACACGGGCTTCAGCACATAATCCACCGCCTCCAGATCGAAGGCTTCGACCGCGAAGTGATCATGCGCGGTAACGAAAATCACCACCGGCGCCTGCGGCTGCGCGGCAAAGTGGCGCGCCACCCCCAGCCCGTCGAGTTCGGGCATGGTCATGTCGAGCAGCACCAGATCGGGCTCGAGCTTTTCCGCCAGCCGCAATGCAGCCGCACCATCGCTCGCGGTGCCGACCACGCGCACGGCCGGAATTTCGGCGCAGATGACCTGCACGCGTTCCACGGCCAGCGGTTCGTCATCGACGATCAGGGTGCGCAAGGGGCCAGTTTCGGTGTCGGTCTCAGGCATGTCGGTTCACCTGCTGGCTTACGGGGCGCGAAAGCGGGATGCGGATCTCGCTGCGATAGCCGCCTGGCACGGCGGCGGACGAAAAGCCGATATCGGGGCCAAAACGCGCTTCGAGCCGGTCACGCACATTGGCAAGGCCGATGCCAAAGCCGTGCGCCGCGCCGTGCGGAACGCCGGGGCCATCATCGCTGACCGTAATCACCAACCGATCAAACTCTTCGCGGGCGGCAATGATGATGGTGATTTTGCGCGACACGGGCGAGACGGCATATTTGACCGAGTTTTCGACCAGGGGTTGCAGGATCATGCCCGGCACCCGCGCTTCCTCGAGTTCCTCAGGCAGATCGAACACGCAGACCAGCCGGGTCGGGAACCGCACCGCCTCGATATCGAGATACAGCTTCTGCAGATCGAATTCATCCTTCAACGCGACATCGGAGGTGGGTTCGTTGGCGAGGGAATGGCGGTAAAAGCGGCTGATCGTCTGGATCATCATTTCCGCCCGGTCAGCCCTGCCGGTCATCACCAGTGCGGATAGCGAATTGAGCGTGTTGAACAGGAAATGCGGGTTCACCTGGTAACGCAGGGATAGCAGTTCGGCAGCCTTGGCGGCCGACCGGAACTGTTCCTCGCGCGCCTGCGCCGCGCGCGCCTGCACGCCTGCCAGCAAGGCAAAATAGGTCGAAGCCCAGGCCAGCAGCAGGAAGTAGCGGCCCAACGCCACATCGAGCAGCTTGCGCCAGAAATCGGAACTGGATTCGGCCGGCTCGATTATCACCGACTGGGTATCCTCGCCCCCCGCCTGCGGCGTCGCATCATTGCGGCGGGCCGGCACTTCCACCAGAAGATTGCCGCTTTCATCACGGCGCAGATTGAGGTTCATTTTCTGCGCATAGGCCTGATCGAGCGCCGGAGACATGTCCCTGAAAACCCAGTAATTGACCTGCCCGATCGCCAGCGCAACCGGAAGCGCCAACGCGATCGCGGCAGAGATTTTGAGCCAGAGCGGGCTGTTGTCGAAAAGGCGCAGCAAAAACCACAGCACCAAGGTCAGCAAGATGCCGGCCACCATGACCATCAGCCGCCGCCAGCCCAGGGCAAACTGGATATCGAAGTCGAGCACCAGACTGCTCCGCAGCGTCGTGAGCACGAAATAGGTCGCCCACAACACCACCATCGAAAACAGCACCGTGCGGAAAGACACGGTGCCTGCAGGCGCATCACTGGCGGTGTGGTTCATCGAACAGGTTGCCATTATGGCGCTCAGCGATACCCCCCCTGCCGACGATGCGCCACCAGCACGGGCGTTCATCGTCGGGCAGGGTCAGGCCTTGGTCGATTGATGAACCGCTGTTCAGATGGGCGGACGGACTATGCCGTCGGTTTGATCATGTCCGAAGGCACGACCCACTGCGCGAACTGTTCTTCGGTCAGCAGGCCGAGTGCCAGCGCCGATTCCTTCAAAGTGGTGCCCTCGGCATGGGCTTTCTTGGCGATCTTCGCGGCGTTGTCATAACCGATGTGCGGATTGAGCGCGGTGACCAGCATCAGGCTTTCATTGAGAAGCTGGGTGATGCGGGCGGTGTTGGCTTCGATCCCGACGACGCAATTGTCGGTGAAGGCGTGGCTGGCATCGCCGATCAGCTTTATCGATTGCAGCACGTTGTAGATCATCACCGGCTTGAACACGTTGAGTTCCAGATGCCCGTGCGATCCCGCGACCGTTACGGTGGTGTGATTGCCCATCACCTGCGCGGCCACCATCGTCATCGCCTCGCACTGGGTCGGGTTGACCTTGCCCGGCATGATCGAGGAGCCCGGCTCGTTGGCGGGCAGGCTGAGTTCGCCCAGACCGCTGCGGGGGCCGGAGCCGAGCAGACGGATGTCGTTGGCGATCTTCATCAGGCTGACGGCGAGTACGTTGAGCGCACCCGAGATCTCGACCATCGCATCATGCGCGGCCAGCGCCTCGAACTTGTTGGGCGCGGTGACGAAGGCGTGGCCGGTTTCGGCGGCGGCCTGCGCGGCGAATTCTTCCGCAAAGCCGACCTTGGCGTTGATTCCGGTGCCTACGGCCGTGCCGCCCTGCGCCAGTTCCAGCACCCGTGGCAGCGCGGCTTCGACCCGAAGGATGCCGTATTCCACCTGCTTGGCGTAACCGGAGAACTCCTGCCCCAGCGTCATCGGGGTGGCATCCTGCAAGTGCGTGCGCCCGATCTTGACGATATCGGCAAAGGCCTTCGCCTTGTCGTCGAGCGCGCCATGCAGTTTTGTCAGAGCCGGAATCAGGTGATCGAGCGCCTCGCTGGCCGCCGCGATATGCATCGCGGTGGGGAAGGTGTCATTCGACGATTGGCCCATGTTGCAGTGGTCGTTGGGGTGTACCGGGCTCTTGCCGCCCTTGGTACCGGTCAGCATTTCGTTGGCGCGGCTGGCGATCACCTCGTTGGCATTCATGTTGGACTGGGTGCCGCTGCCCGTCTGCCACACCACCAGCGGGAACTGGTCGGCGAGAGTTCCGTCAATCACTTCGCGCGCAGCAGCGACGATTGCCTCACCCAGCTTGGCATCCAGCACGCCCAGCTTCATGTTGGCGCGGGCCGCCGAAAGCTTCTGGATTCCCAGCGCGCGCACCAGCGCGGCCGGCATCTTTTCACCGCCGATGGGGAAGTTGACGATCGAACGCTGTGTCTGTGCTCCCCAGTGAACATGGGCCGGCACCGCGACCTCGCCCAACGAGTCGGTCTCGATCCGCGTATCCTGCCCAGCTGTCGTCATGTCACTCATCGAAGCCATCCCTCATTAAGTCGAATACAATCCCGAAGGTTTCGCCGCTCCCCTAAGCACCGGCGCGCGGCGAGGTCAAAGGCCTTGGAACCCTGGCGCTGCGCGTTTAAGGAAAGGCTTGACGGACTGTATTGCTTTCCTAATACAGTTAGCCACAGAGACGATGAGCACCATGACCACAAACATGCCCGATACCTATACCGCGCGCCGCGCCATGATCGACAGCCAGCTGCGCACCAGCGGGGTGAACGAGGAATATGTGCTGGCCCGGATGCTGGCCGTCGCGCGGGAGGACTTTCTCCCGGCAGAAAAAGTGGCGTATGCCTATACCGATCGGGCGGTGATGCTGGGCACAGCCGGTCACCTTGCTGCCCCGCTGTTCTATGGCAAGCTGCTGCTGGAAGCTGCGCCGATGCCTTCGGACCGCGTGCTGGTGGTGGGCGGCGGCACCGATTACCTCGTAACCCTGCTGCGTCCGCTGGTGTCCGAAGTCGTGCAGATCGATGCGAGCGCGGCGCGGGACACGGCGGGCGGCGCCGGCTATTCGCTGATACTGATCGATGGCGCGATCGAACAATTGCCCGAAGGGCTCGCTGCGCAGCTTGCCGATGATGGTCGGATCGTCACCGGTCTCGTGCTGCGGCAGGTCACGCGCCTTGCCACGGGTCGCAAGGTGGCCGGCAAGGTCAATCTTCAGCCAATCGAGGATCTTGGCATCCCCGTACTCCACGCATTTGACGCGCCCAAGGGCTGGACCTTCGCGTGACGCGCGCGCCCGCATCGCGGTATCGGGCCGGATCGGCCAGCCTGCTGGCGGCGGGCGCCTTGAGTTTTGGGATGGTTGCCCCCGCTCAGGCCGATAACCTGCGCGATGCCCTGGCAGCGGCCTACACCACCAACCCGACGCTGGAAGGCGCCCGCGCGACGCAGCGGGCGAATGACGAGAACGTCCCGATCCAGCGTGCGGCCGGCTTGCCATCGGTCAACATCACCGCGACACATGTCGAATTCATCCAGCAATCAGCCAACGCCTTCACCGCGCCCGATCGCAATCTGGGCGTCAACGCAGCGCTGCTCGTGCCGGTCTATTCCGGCGGCGCCGTGCGTAACGGGATCGCCGCTGCGAAAGAGCGGGTCGAAGCAGGGCAGGCCGACCTGCGCAACACCGAAAGCGCATTGTTCGCGCAGGTCGTTGCCGCCTACATGGATGTGCTGCGGACCGAATCGCTGGTGGGACTGGCGAGCAACAACGTCGCCGTGCTGCGGACCAACCTGGAAGCAAGCAGCGATCGCTTTCAGATCGGGGATCTCACCATCACCGATGTCGCCCAGTCGCGCTCGCGCCTTGCCGTGGCCGAGGGCGATCTGCAATCGGCACAGGCCAACCTGATCGCTGCGCGCGAAACCTATATCCGACTGGTTGGCAACGAACCGGGTGAGCTTGAAGCCCCGCCGCCGCTTCCCGGTCTGCCCGACACGGTGGGCGAAGCGATTGTCACCGCACTTGAGAACAACCCCAATCTCGACGCGGCCAAACAACGGGCCGAGGCCGCTGGCTACGATACCAAGGTCGCAGGCGCAGGGCGTTTGCCCACCGTGGGCCTGTTCGTGAACGGGGATTACAGCGACTTCTTCGGCACGCTGGGCGGATCGCTGGCCAATCAACCAAGCGACCCCAACGATCCCACAGCACCGGCGATTCGGTTCCTGCAGCGTGAGCAAACCGCCAATGCTGGTGTGCGCGTCACCATTCCGCTGTTTCAGGGCGGGCTACCCGCAGCCCGCCAGCGTCAGGCCGGCGCGCGCGAATCCGCCGCTCTGGAAGATGTGATCGCGGCCGAACGCCAGATCATCGCCGAAACGCGCGCGACCTATTCCAACTGGCTTGCCGCCAATGCCGTCATCAAAAGCTCGCAGGCTGCGGTGGAAGCCGCCGAACTCAGTCTTGAAGGCGTGCGGGCGGAAAACTCGATCGGCAATCGCCAGATCCTCGATGTGCTCAATGCCGAGCAGGAACTGGTCAACGCCCGCGCGCAGATCGTGACCGCGCGGCGCAACGCCTATGTCGCCGGGTTCAACCTGCTGGCCTTGATGGGGCGGGCCGAAGCGCGCGATCTCAACCTTGATACCGGGGGCGTGTTGTATGACCCCACCATCAATGCCGACCGGGTCAGCAGCAAGCTGTGGGACTGGGACCGCGATGTTGAACCTGCACCGAAATCGACCACAACCGTTGACATTCCGCCCGCTGACGCAAAAGTCGGTCCGCAATTGCTGCCCGGCGAATAAACGGGTCCCGATTCGGGACGTGCCGGGTGCGTGGAAACGGGGCTGACCATGGCGCAGGATAACGAAGCTTCGGTTGAGGAAATCCTCGAATCGATCAAGAAAGTGATCGCGCGCGACAACCGCGTGGGCGCGATGGAAGCGCGCCGGCGGCGGATGCTGGTGTCCGAGGATTCAGAAACCGAACCCGCACCGATTGCCCGCACGCATCAGGTGCGTGACACCTTCGATGCCGGGGACGAAGTGCTCGACCTGTCGGAAATGGAATGCGAGCCGGAGCCTTCGGCGCTGCCGCTGGGCGAAGGCGATGAAAGCCCGCTGATCGCTGACACCATGCGCGATGCGATGCAGGAAAACCTCGCCGCGCTGGCCATGCTGGCCGAACCGCCTGCGCGTCCGCAGATCGTGCGGCAGGGTGAAACCTCACTGGAAGGCCTCGCCCGCGAAATGCTGCGTCCGATGCTGGCGGAATGGCTCGAAGCCAACCTGCCCTCGATGGTCGAGAACCTTGTGCAGGCAGAAATCGCCCGGATTGTGGGCAAGCGGCGCTGATTCGCGTTCGGGACGCTGCGGGACTGGCGAAAGCCGGCGCAGCGGGCTAACCCTGCGGCCATGCATGGCCTTACCCTTCGCGGCGCAATGACCGCCGCCGTCGCCCTCCTTGCCGCTCCGCTTACAGCGCAGGACAATGGAGCGCCTGTTCCGGGCCTCACCGCCCCGCCAATGACCGCGCAGGATCTCGTCACCCTCCCGCGCCTTGGCGCACCGGCAGTGAACGCTGCCGGCACCATGGCAGTGTACAGCGTGACCCTGACCGATCCCGACAGCCTGACGCGCGCGCCGGTCCATTATCTGATCGACCTGACCCAGCCGAGCGCCGCGCCAGCCGCGCTGACGCTCTCGCTCCGGGCCAGCGACCTCGCTTTCGGCGCTGACGGCCACCTCTATTTCCTCAGCGGCGAACATCCCGATGCCGATGCGCCGCAGCGCACCCGCCTCTGGCGCATTGCCGTGGCACGGAACAGCCGCGTGGGCGCGCCGCAAGTGGTGGCAGACACCCCTGACGCCGCCATCGCCGGGTTCAAGCTCGCCCCCAATGGCAGCGCCGTCGCGCTGTGGGGCGAAGTGCCCCGCGATTGCCCGACCTTTGGCTGCGCAGACGCAGCGCCCCGGCATCTCCCGGGCCCCGGCAACGGGCGGCTCTATGACGCCAAGGACGGCTTTGTCCGACATTGGGACCGCTGGGCCACCCCCGGCATCCACAACCGCATCTTCACCTTCCCGCTGAAGGATGGTGTCGCGCAGGGGCAGGGCATCCCGGTCGACGGCACCGATTCCGCCACCGGCCTGACCGCCGATACGCCCACCATGCCCTTCGGCGGCGGTGAAGAACTGGCCTTCGCGCCCGATGGCAAAACGCTTTACTTCACCGCACGCAAATCCGGCGCGGCCGAGCCGACATCGACCAATCTCGATATCTACGCCGCTGACCTGACGGGCGCCGCGCCCCGATTGCTTACAGCCAGCAACGCGGCGACCGACACCACGCCGGTGCCGTCACCCGATGGCCGCTATCTGGCATGGCTGGCGATGGACCGGCCGACTTACGAGGCCGACCGGCTGTCCATCCGCCTGCTCGATCTGGCCGCCGGAACGGTGCGCAACCTGACCGAGGCGACCGATCTCAGCTTCGGCAGCCTCGCTTGGGAGGCCGACGGCAGGCACCTGATCGCCACTGCGCAAAAGGTGCTCGATACGCCCGCCTTCCGCATCGATACGAAGACCGGCAAAGTCACCGAACTCAATCTGATGGCCGGGAACGAGGCGCATATCGCCAATCTGGTGCCGTTGCCGGGCGGACGCGCGCTATTCACGCGCGATTCGCTTGGCAATCCGTCCGAACTGTTCCTGTCGGACGGCATGGGGCAGGCGCGGCCAATCACCGATGTCGCCACCACGCGCATGGGCGGGCTTGCCAGCATCGTCACCCGCCGGTTCAGTTTTGCAGGCGCTGAAGGCGACACCGTCTGGGGCCAGATCACTCGGCTGGCCGATCAGAACGGCCCGATTCCGGCGATCCTCTACATCCACGGCGGGCCGCAGGGCAGCTTCAACGACAGCTGGTCCACCCGCTGGAACCCGCGCGTTCTGGCGAGCCAGGGCTACGCCGTCATCTCGATCGATTTCCACGGGTCGACCGGATACGGACAGGCCTTCACCGATGCGATTGGCAAGGACTGGGGCGGCAAGCCGCTGGAAGACTTGCAGAAGGGCCTCGACGCCGCGCTCACGCTCGACACGCAGATCGATGGCACCCGAGCCTGCGCGATGGGCGCCAGCTATGGCGGCTACATGGTCAACTGGATCGCGGGCCAATGGCCCGACCGCTTCGATTGCATCGTCCAGCATGACGGGCTGTTCGACATGCGCAGCTTCTATTATGCCACCGAGGAATTGTGGTTCCCGCGCTGGGATTTCGGCGGTTCCTACACCGAAGAGCGCGAGACCTATGAAAAGTGGAACCCGGTGAACCACGTCGACAAGTGGAAAACCCCGATGCTGGTCATCACCGGCGAACAGGACTTCCGCGTGCCCTATACCCAGGGGCTGCAAAGCTTCACCGCCTTGCAGGAACGCGGCATCCCCGCGCAATTGCTGGTCTTCCCGACCGAAAACCACTGGGTGCTCGGCGCGAAGAACTCGCTGCAATGGCACGACACGGTTTTTGCATGGCTGGACCGCTGGCTGAAGCAGGATGCACCGGAATGAGCCGACAGGAGCTGCTCTCGGCCCAGACGTCCCTTGCCAAGCATTACGGCGACCCGGCCAAGGGCACGCAAATCACCCGCCACATCATGCTGTGCGCGATTTCGGACAAGCAGAAGTGCTGTTCGCGCGAGGCGGGGGAGGAATCGTGGGGCTTCCTCAAGTCACGCCTGAAGGAACTGGGGTTGGTCGGCCCGCAACGTGATGACGCCAACCGGCGCGGGGAGGGCGGGGGCATTCAGCGATCCAAGGCGGATTGCCTGCAGATCTGCGCCGCAGGGCCGGTTGCGGTCGTGTGGCCGGACGGGGTCTGGTACCATTCCTGCACGCCCGAGGCGCTCGAACGGATCATTCAGGAACATCTGGTGGGCGGGGTTCCGGTCGAGGATTACCGCCTCAACCCACCGGCCTAATCATCCCTGGGCGACCAGAATTCGTCCTTGCCTGGCAGTTGATTGTCGACCGATTCGTCGTGGCCTGTCCCGTTGCTGAGGAACACCAGCCCCATCAACCCGCCGCCCAGCAGCATCGTCAGGCTGATCCCCAGCGCCACCGCGATATAGAAATGCACTGAAATCATGCCGTTATAGGCAAACAGCAGGCCCATCGCGATAACCACTGTCAGCACGGTCGCGGCCAGCAGCACCTTCATGATCTGGCGGTAGCGCGCCCAGGCGTGGGCGGCATTGGCAGGGTCGTCGAGCGGAGATTTGCGCGTCATGGCGCTGACATGGCCTGCACCTGACCGCATTGCAACGCGCGAAAGCTGCAAGGGACGGTACGTGCGGTGCAAGCCCGCCACAGCATGAAGCGATGGACGGATTCGCTTTTTCGCCGTGATCATGGCACCTTCCTGTTCTGAGAGAGAGGGAGTCGTCATGAACATCGCCCGAATCATCGCCAGTCGCGGCCCATCCGACATCATCGCCTGCGACGTTGCGACCCCGGTTGCACAGGCCGTTAGCGTGCTTGCCAACAAGCGGATCGGCGCCTTGCCCGTGCTGCGCGAAGGCAAGGTGGTCGGCATCGTGTCGGAACGCGACGTGATCTATTGCCTCGCTGAAAGCGGCGGCACATGCCTCGACCAGCCGGTCGAAACGATCATGACCTCGCCTGCCGTCACCGTCGAACCGTCGACCACTATTGACGAGGCGCTCGGCCTGATGACCCGCCGCCGGTTCCGCCATTTTCCGGTGGTCGAGGATGGGAAGCTGGTGGCCTTCATCTCGATCGGCGATCTTGTGAAACACAAGATGGACGAAGTGCAGCACGAGGCCGATGCGCTGCGCAATTACATTCAAGCGGTCTGACCGCTTGAGGATCCCCCTTGCGCACCTTAGATTGATCAGATGACCGCACAGCCCCTGATCCTCACCCCGTCCGCCGCCAAGCGCGTGGCCTTTATCGCGGCCAAGCAATCGCGTCCGGCAATCCTGCGCCTCGCGGTCGAGGGCGGGGGGTGTTCCGGGTTTCAGTACAAGTTCGATCTCGCCGATGGTCCCGATGCAGAGGACAGCATCTCGGAAACCGACGGCGTCAAGCTGGTGGTGGACCCGATGAGCCTGGATCTTATTGCTGGCAGCACGGTGGACTTCGTCGAATCGCTGGGCGGCGCGGCGTTCAAGGTCGAAAATCCGCAGGCCGCCGCCGGTTGCGGTTGCGGGGCGAGCTTCGGGATTTAGGTTAGACCCGGCCCGCGCTTTGCGGCATCAGGGCGCACATGAAAATCGCCACCTTCAACATCAACGGTATCAAGGCTCGCCTGCCGCGCCTGCTCGAATGGCTGGAAGACACCCGCCCTGCGGTTGCTTGCCTGCAAGAGATCAAATCGCAGGACGAAGGCTTTCCCGCCGCCGATTTCGAGGCGATCGGGTATGCGGCGATCTGGCACGGGCAGAAAAGCTTCAACGGCGTTGCCATCCTGGTGGATACCCGCGCGGGCCACACCCTGACCGAAGTGCAGCGCGGATTGGGCATCCCTAGCCCGAATGAAGGCGACGAGGAACAGGCGCGCTATCTTGAAGCGGATGTTTCAGGCGTGCGGATCGCCTGCCTGTATCTGCCCAACGGCAATCCCCATCCGGGGCCGAAATTCACGTACAAGCTGGCCTGGATGGAGCGGCTACGCGAACGCATGGCTGCGATCTGGGACGAGGAAGTTCCCGGCGTGGTGCTGGGAGACTTCAATGTCATTCCCGAAGATGACGATGTCTGGTCGGTCAAGGCGATGCAGGACGACGCGCTGATGCAGCCCGAAAGCCGCGCCGCCTTTGCCCGGATGCTGGCGGATGGCTGGACCGATGCCTTGCGCACCCACAACCCGCGCGGCGGCGTGTGGACCTATTGGGATTATCAGGCGGGCGCCTGGCAACGCGACCATGGCTTCCGGATCGATCACATCCTGCTGTCACCCGAATGCGCAGACCGACTGGAGGCCTGCGGCGTCGACAAGGCGCATCGCGGCCGCGAAAAGGCCAGCGATCACGCGCCTGTCTGGGTAACCTTGCGGGACTAAGCCCGCGCGACCTCAACGATAGAAAATATGGGTGTCGATCTGGGCAAGCCGCGTCTTGGTGCGGCTCCAGCCGGGGCTGACATAGCGGGCGTGGAAGAATACGGCATTGCCGGCTTCGGATTCCCACAGGCCCTGATGGGCGATCTGGGCGACTGCGATGGCCCGATCCCATGCGGCCGTGCCAGTGCGGGGGGCGGGCATCCGGCTGCCGCGCATGAAGGAAAACTGTCCAGGCTGCGCGACAACACCGCAATAGCTCCGCGGGAAGCGCCTGTCTTCGGAACGGTTGATGATAACCTGGGCGACCGCCAGCTGACCTGCCAGTGGCTCACCCCGGGCTTCGAAATAGACCGCCCCTGCAAGGCAGCGCAGCTGTTCGTCCATCGGCGCGTCGGTGCCAACCATGCGGACCAGTTCGGGCAGCGACCCGGCTTCAGTCAGAATGGGTTCGGGCTGTTGTTCGGGGAGAGGCTGCACCACCGGCTCCGACACGAATGTGACGGCTTCGGGAACCAGCTCGACCTGTTCAACCGGAACGGGAAGGGTGAGCTGCTGGGTGGCGGCTTGCGCCAGGGCAGCGGCATTGCGGCCGCTGGGAACCATTGTCGTAGCGACGGCGAGACCCGCAATCGCAAAAATTGTAGCAGTCTTGCGACTCATTAACTCAACCAATTGAGCGGTGAGCGAGCACAGACGCAGGATGGAACCTTTTCCAGACCAATGCGGTTAGGGGGTTCAAGAAGCCTGCCGGCCGCTCCCCGTCTGCGTGCTGAAGGATGTGGCCGTATTGCCGCCCTGTCAGCCTGCGCGAGGAATTGAGCGGCGCCGTTAGCTTGGCTGCCCTTTACGTCAACGCAAATCGTTGATGACCGCGACGAACCGTTCAGGATCCGCGATATCCACCTCAATTAGCCATAAATCGGTGTCCTGATGCCGTCGGCGGGTCAGATACTCTGAAAATTCCCGCTTGTTTTCAGCGTCTTCTTTTTTTGTGGCAACAAAAAGGCGTGATCCGTCGCGTTGCGGCATTCTTTCGTAAAGCGTAGGCCCCACGCCGCGACACAGCATTACCAGAAGAATCGTCCCAGCATCATGCTCACCTTTGGCCAGCACCATGCCATAGCCACTGTGCGACTCGGCCAGACGCAGAATGGCGCTGGCTTCAACATGCGCCGCCAGGCGGCCCGTCATGTCACAGGCCGTCCACAGCATAACCCGGCAAGCCGGACAGCGGGATGCGGGAACGCATGAAGGTGCCCGTGCCGCGCCCGATCTCGTCGCCTGCTTCGTCCACCAGCCGCGCTTCGGCCACAAACACCCGGCGACGGCCGCTGACCCAGCGCCCTTCCGCAACCACGATCCCGGCGCGCACCGGCTTGCTGAAGAACAGATTGAAACTGGTCGTCAGCAAAAATCGGTCCGTCACCAGCGAATTGGCGGCATAAAAGGCCGCATCGTCGAGCATCTTGAAATAGATCGTGCCGTGAGCAGCGCCCGCCGCGTGGTAATCCTCAGGCGTGATGGTGAAGCGCAGTCGAGACTGACCTTCGCCCGGAATGTCGAGCGTGCTGGCGAACTTGCCGTTGACCGGGGCCGAGGCATACAGCCGCTCCAGCGCGCGGTAATGCTGCTGCGCCCCGCGTGCCGAAGAAAAATCGTCACTGCCTGCCATCAAAGGTTCCGCGAAGATCAGGCCGCGTCGCGCAGGAACTGGTTAGTCAGCAGCGCGTAGGCCGCATCGGTATCGGGCGCGTCGGCGAGCATCTGGAGCAGCATGTCATCGCGCGTCAGCCGCGAAATCGCCGCGAGCGCGTGAAGGTGTGTCGCCCCGGCGTTTTCGGGCGAGACGAGGCCGCACACCAAAGTCACCGGCCGCGCATCGGCGGCGGCGAAGTCGACCGGCGATTCCAGCCGGATCATTGCCAGCGACGGGCGGTGTACATCCTTCGACCGGCAATGCGGGATTGCGACGCCGCGTCCAAACCCGGTGCTGCCGAGAGCTTCGCGGGCCTCGAGCGATTCCAGCACGTCGCCTTTCTCCAGCCCGTAAGCCGCGCTCAGCAGTTGGGCCATGTGGACAAGCACCTTGGACTTGGTGTCGATCCGGGCAAACGCAATCGCCTGCGGTGAAAGAGCCAGATTGACATCCATGTCTGCGAAAATCCCGATTGCGCGCGCGCTTTGGTGGCGAAGATCCGATCCGGGCGTGCCATTTGAGGCATGCCGGAACGGGACGGAGCCCCCTCCTGCTTCCGCTGCCTGGGCCTTGTTACTGCGATATCTGCCGTTACGGCAACCGCAGTGTCGGGGCTCATTTTGGCTCAACCCAACCGATCGAGCCATCGGCGCGTCGATAGACCATATTATGACGCCCGGTGCCAGCGTTTTTGAAAAACAGTGCGCCGGTGTTCCGGAGGTCGAGCATCATCACCGCATCGGCGACACTGGCAGTGGGGACGTCGACACGGGTTTCCGCGATCACCAGCGGGGCATCGGCGATCACTTCGTCTTCTTCATCCTCCTCAACCGCGAAGATGGTGTAGGCGGCTTCTTCCTCGCCGCGCGCGTGATCGGCCTCCTGACGGCGATCGGTGAGGCGGCGTTTGTAACGGCGCAGCTGCTTTTCGATCTTGGCGAGGGCATCGTCAAAGGCGACATGCGCGTCCTGCGCTGAGCCTTGCGCTTTCAGGATCAAGCCCTGCATGACATGCGTGACGATATCGCAGCTGAAAGCGCCGGCCGGGGCCTTGCCGAAGGTGACGTGACTGGACAGTGCCCGGTCGAAATACTTTTCGACAACCGCAGTGAGCCGGTCAGAGGCGTGCTCCTGAAGCGCAGCCCCGGTATCCATCTGGTGGCCCGAAATCCGAATATCCATGTGATGTAGTCCTCCTGTTGAAGCTGAGGATCGAAGGTGATGATGTGGGCCTTGCGCCAAAGGTATCAGCGGATCCAGATCGCGTCGGCGATGCCGCCGATGAAAGCGCGGTGACGGTCCAGTTCCTCCGGACTGGCCATATGAGAGCGGGGTTCGCGCCGGGGCTTGTCGGCCACAGGCCGGTGCCAGGGCGCATTGGCGGAAGGCGGGGCGGTCAGATCCGCTGCGGGATCGAGCGCAGTCAGACCGAGTCCGATCTGGCGTCCGCCGGTGAGTTCGACATAGACCTGCGCGAGCAATTCGGCATCGAGCAACGCGCCGTGCTTCACACGGTGACTGCGGTCGATCCCGTAACGGGTGCACAGCGCATCGAGGCTGAGCTTGGCACCGGGATGCTTCTTGCGGGCGAGGGCGACCGTATCGATCATCCGGTCAAGGCTGATCGGATCGTGTCCGGCGCGCTCCAGTTCGTTGTTGAGAAAGCCGAAATCGAAGCTGGCATTGTGCGCGACCAACGGCGAATCGCCCAGAAATGCGAGCAGCTCCACTGCCGTTTCGGCAAACCGCGGCTTGGTATAAAGGAACGCGGCGCTGAGGCCGTGAACGCGCTCGGCTTCGGGCGGCATGTCGCGATCGGGGTTGAAATAGGCATGAAAGCTGCGGCCCGTTTCGACTCGGCCGATCATCTCGATGCAGCCGATTTCCACCATGCGGTCCCCGGTCTTGGGATCGAGCCCGGTGGTTTCCGTGTCGAAAATGATTTCGCGTGTCTGAGCCGCCATTCGTATGACTATCTGCCCAAGTCCCGGGACTTGCAAGAGGCGCCTTTCATCAAAATGGCGCAATCAAATCGACGCAATCAGCGCCACCACCTGCGCGCGGGTTTCATCGAGGCTGGTGCCGGTGTCGATGATATGATGGGCGCGCTCGCGCTTGTGGCTATCGTGGAGTTGTAGGCCGAAGATGTGCGCGAATTTTTCAGGCGTCATACCGGGGCGCACGAGCACGCGGGCGCGCTGAACCGCCTCGGGTGCGGAGACGACGACGACCAGGTCCACCGCCTCGTGCCCGCCGCGCTCGAACAGCAAGGGAATGTCGAACACGACCGCGCGCTTGTCGTGATGGGTTTCAAGAAAGGCGACCCGCCGTGCGGCCACGGCAGGGTGGACGATGGCCTCCAGCCGCGCCAGGGCCGCCTTGTCGGCAAAGACCTGTTTGCCCAGCCGGTCGCGGTCGACCCCGTCCGGCCCGGTCGATCCGGGGAAGGCGGCTTCGATGGCGGAGACAAGTTCACCGCCCGGCCCTTGAAGACGGCGCACCTCGGCATCGGCGTCAAACACCGGGATGCCTGCCTCTGTGAACATCGCCGCAACCGTGGATTTGCCCATCCCGATCGAACCGGTGAGGCCGATGATTTTCGGTTTGGTCATGATGCCAGGATCGCGCGCAGTTCGGCGTCGTGTTCGCGCGGGGCAGGTTGGCCGAAGAACAGGGCAAACGCTGCCGCCGCTTGCCCGATCAGCATCGACAACCCGTCGATGGTAGAAAATCCCTTGGTCCGCGCGCCCTGCAGGAACGGCGTATCGAGCGGGGCAGTGACAACGTCGTAGGCAATGCTGCCGGGCGGTGCATGACTCCAGTCGAAGACGAGTGGCGGCTGGCCCTGCATCCCCAGCGACGACGCGTTGATGACGAGATCGAGGCAAGCCTCACGGTCGTCAAAGGCGAAATCCGTCGGATCGGCAAAGTGGGGCAGGTGAATGGCGTGATGCTCACCTTTGGGCGCCAGTTCATCGAGCAGCGCGCGCGCCTTGGCCGGATCGCGCCCGGCCACCACCAGGGTGAAGCCCTTGTCGGCCAGCGCCGTAATGATCGCCCGCGCCGCGCCGCCGGTGCCAAGGATGCGGGCCATGCGGTAATAGTGGGTTTGATCAAGATCGGATTTGAGCGGCTCCAGAAACCCGCTTGCATCCGTGTTGGTCCCTGCAAGCAGCCGGTCGAATGCAGGATAGATCGTGTTGACCGCGCCGATGGTGTCGGCAGGCGCTTCGACGGAGTGGAGCAGAGGGATGACCGCTTGCTTGTGCGGCATGGTGACATTGCATCCCCGCCAGGCAAGGTCGTCCTGCCGTGCGGCGAAATAATCGGCCAGTTCTTCTGGACGGATATGGCAGGCCCGGTACTCGGCATCGATCCCCAGCTTGCCAAGCCAGAAATTATGGATCTTCGGCGATTTTGACTGGGCAATCGGGTCGCCGATCACCTCGGCATAGGGCCGGTTCATGCGATCAGCACCCCTTCCTCGCGCAAGGCTTCAAGCAAGGGCAGCAGCGGCATCCCGAGCACGGTGAACTGGTCACCTTCGATCCGGTCGAACAGCTGCACTCCCGGCCCTTCGATGCGAAAGGCGCCTACGGTGTGGCCGATCGCGGGCCAATCAAGGTCCAGATAATGCGCGATGAATTCGTCCGAGAGTTCACGCACATGAAGGCGCGCGATGCTGGCGTGACTCCAGATGCACCCGTCACCGCACACCAGCGCGGCAGCGGAATGGAGTTCCATAACCTTGCCCGAAAAGAACCGCAGATGCTCGCCGGCTTCGTCGCGGGTTTGCGGTTTATCGAACCGCCGCCCTGCACAAACGACCAGCGAATCCGACCCCAGAACAAGAGCTTGCGGGGATAGCACCGCCACCGCCGCCGCCTTGGCAACGGCAAGCGCTTCGGCCACCTCGGACGGAGCTGCGCCTTCCAACCCAGCTTCGACCGCGCGTTCATCAATATCGGCGGGGATGCTTTCATAGGCCACCCCAGCCGCATCGAGCATGGCCCGGCGCGAAGCGGATTTGCTGGCGAGGATCAAGGGTCTGGTCATATCGGCTTACCCACCCCGCCTTCGCTCGCGGGCTTGCGTTCACGCTCCTGCGCCAGGCGGATGATCGCCGCTGCGGTTTCCTCGATCGAGCGACGGGTGACGTCGATCACAGGCCAGCCATGATCGGCAAACATCCGCCGGGCGAATTGAAGTTCGGCCTTGACGAAGTCATTATCGACATAGGCCGTTTCCGTTGCCTCGTTCAGCGATAGCAAGCGGTTGCGGCGGATTTGCACCAACCGTTCGGGGCTGGTGGTCAACCCCACCACCAGCGGGTGCCGCAAACCGTAGAGTGCCTTGGGCGGCGGGCTTTCCACCACCAGCGGAATATTGGCGACCTTGTAGCCGCGATTGGCCAGATAGATGCTGGTCGGGGTCTTGGAGGACCGCGACACTCCGGCCAGAACAATATCGGCCTCCTCCCAATCCTCGTGGGCAAGCCCGTCATCGTGCGCGATGGTGTACTGGATCGCATCCACCCGCTTGAAATAGTTTTCGTCCATCGTGTGCTGGCGGCCGGGGCGACCATGCGCCTCCTGCCCCAACTGCGCCTCCAGCGCGGCTGTCACCTGATCGAGGACCGGCACCGCCGGCAGGCCCAGATGGCGACAATGCTCTTCCAGCCGCTTGCGGGTTTCCGGATTCACCAGCGTATAAAACACAAGGCCAGGATGCGCGGCGAGATCGGGCACGATCCGGTCAAGATGTTGCAACGAGCGCACCATCGGCCAGAAATGGCGGTTTACTGCCGGGTTATCGAACTGCGCCAAGGCCGCCTTGGCAATCATTTCCAGCGTCTCGCCGGTCGAATCCGATACCAGGTGAAGGTTGAGTGAGTTCATCGTCCCTGATCGCTGCTTGGCCGAAACGGGGCTGTGGACAGAACCGCGCATAAACCACGGGAGGGGAGGACTCACAAGCTGGGGGTGACTTTTCATGCCCGCTATCGGCCTTTTCACCGGGGTATTTGCCCACATGGGACAAGTTTTGTCGACAGGCTGGGAAGAGTGGGGATAAAGACCGCTTGACGTCCAAACGTTGCGGATTCGAGGGGAGCTGTCGCGGCCGGGCAGGCTGGGGGTAATCGGACATGGGCCGGTAATTCCCACTATCCACAGGCCCAACAGACTCCATCAATCCTTTATAATTTGATTTGTTTTGTTCTAAGGAACCCTATGCCCGGTCCGCTTCTCGATACGCTCAAAGGTGTCCGCCAGGACGTTGCCCCCGTGTGGCTGATGCGCCAGGCAGGGCGCTATCTGCCTGAATACAGGGAACTTCGTGCCGAAAAGGGCGGCTTTCTGGCGCTGGTTTACGACAGCGAAGCGGCCGCCGAAATTACCGTGCAGCCGGTCCGGCGGTTCGGGTTTGATGGCGCCATCCTGTTTTCGGATATCCTGATCGTGCCGCATGCGATGGGGCAGGGGCTGACCTTTGCCGCCGGCGAAGGCCCGCACCTGGCACCAACGCTGCTGGAGGCCTCGCTCGACTCGTTCACGCCGGCGTTCGACCGGTTCGAGCCGGTGTACGAAACCGTACGCCGCTCCCGCGCGCTGATCGGGCCTGAGGTGACAATGCTGGGCTTTGCCGGAAGCCCCTGGACGGTCGCGACTTACATGGTCGCAGGCGAAGGCTCCAAGGATCAGGGCCCGGCCCGGCTGCTCGCCTATCGTGATCCTGCGCACATGCAGGCGATTATCGATGCGATCATCGATGTATCGGTGACCTATCTGCGCGGCCAGATCGATGCGGGCGCCGAAGCGGTGCAGTTGTTCGATTCCTGGGCGGGAAGCCTTGCGCCTGACCAGTTCGAAAAGTGGGTCGTCGCCCCTAATGCCGCGATCACGGCCAAGCTCAAGGAAAGCCATCCTGATACGCCGGTGATCGGCTTCCCCAAGGGTTCGGGCGCCAAACTGCCTGCCTATGCCCGTGAAACCGGTGTGGACGCCGTGGGTCTCGACGAGACGCTCGATCCTGCCTGGGCGCATGCCAACCTGCCTGACGGGATGCCGGTGCAGGGCAATTTCGATCCCCTGCTGCTCGAAGCGGGCGGCCCTGCCGTGGCCGAGCGGGTCAAGACGATCATCGCTGCGTTCGAGGACCGTCCGCATGTCTTCAACCTTGGCCACGGGATCGGGCAATTCACGCCGATCGCGCATGTCGAGGAATTGCTCGCCGCCCTAAGAACTCCCGTTTGAGGCTGATGTGATGCAGGAAGTCCTTTCGTCGATCTACCTGTTCCTGAAATCGGGGCACGTGATCTTCATGGTATTCTGGCTGGCGGGGCTGTTCATGCTGCCGCGCCAGTGCATTTACATGCTCGATCACCTGCCGGGCTCACCGGGCGAGGAAAAGTGGGCCGAGCGTATGGGCAAGCTGCGCAAAATCATCCTGACTCCCAGCATGATCATCGTCTGGGTGCTGGGCCTGACAATGGCCTATAGCGGTGGCTGGTTCAGTTCGGGCTGGCTCCATGCCAAGCTGACGCTGGTGCTGGTGCTGACGGGCTATCATGGCTGGCTGGTCGGCCAGACCAAGAAGATGGCTCGCGGAGAGCGCCCGCTGTCCGAAAAGACCCTGCGGATGATCGGAGAGGTGCCCGGGCTGCTGCTGGTCGTCATCGTGGTGCTGGTCTATCTGAAGCCGTTCTGAGCGCAATCTTGGGCAGCACAATCGCTGATTGACCTCGCGGCGCTGCGCTTCTATTTCCTGCCCATCCATCCGGATATCGGGGCGCAGATGATGCGCCGCACAAGGTCTGCTTTCTCCAAGCCCAGCCCTGCCTAAGGGGCGCCGCCAAACAGCGCGGTACTGACCGTCCGGCCACTCTTAGACTTTCGGAAAACAACAAAAAATGCATCTCAAAGACCTCAAGCGAAAGACCCCGGCCGAACTGGTCGCGATGGCGGAAGAACTCGGCGTCGAAGGCGCCTCGACCATGCGCCGTCAGGATCTTTTGTTCAGCATCCTGCGCGAACTGGCCGAGGACGAGGAATACGAAGAAAAGATCATGGGCATCGGCACCATCGAGGTGCTGCAGGACGGCTTCGGCTTCCTGCGCTCGCCCGAGGCAAACTATCTCGCCGGGCCGGACGATATCTATATTTCGCCCAACCAGGTCCGCCGCTGGGGCCTGCGCACCGGGGACACGGTCGAAGGCGAAATCCGCGCACCGCGCGAAGGCGAGCGCTATTTCGCGCTGACCACGCTTGCCAAGGTCAATTTCGACGATCCCGACGCGGTTCGCCTGCGCACCAATTTCGACAACCTGACACCGCTCTATCCCGATCAGAAGCTCAGCCTCGACACGCTCGATCCGACGGTGAAGGACAAGAGCGCCCGCGTGATCGACATCATTGCGCCGCAGGGCAAGGGCCAGCGCGCCCTCATCGTCGCGCCGCCGCGCACGGGTAAAACCGTGCTGTTGCAGAACATCGCCAAGGCGATCACCGACAATCACCCCGAGGTGTTCCTGATCGTCCTGCTGGTCGACGAACGCCCCGAGGAAGTCACCGATATGCAGCGCAGCGTAAAGGGTGAGGTGATCTCCTCGACCTTCGACGAGCCTGCCAACCGCCACGTGCAAGTTGCTGAAATGGTGATCGAAAAGGCAAAGCGTCTGGTCGAGCACAAGCATGATGTCGTGATCCTGCTCGATTCGATCACGCGCCTTGGCCGCGCCTACAACACCGTGGTGCCGTCATCGGGCAAGGTGCTGACCGGCGGTGTGGACGCGAATGCACTCCAGCGCCCCAAGCGGTTCTTCGGTGCGGCGCGCAACATCGAGGAAGGCGGCAGCCTTTCCATCATCGCCACTGCGCTGATCGACACCGGCAGTCGCATGGACGAAGTGATCTTCGAGGAGTTCAAGGGCACCGGTAACTCGGAAATCGTGCTGGATCGCAAGGTTTCCGACAAGCGCATCTTCCCGGCGCTCGACGTCGGCAAGTCCGGCACCCGCAAGGAAGAGCTGCTGGTCCAGAAGGACAACCTCAGCAAGATGTGGGTGCTGCGCCGCATCCTGATGCAGATGGGGACCGTAGATGCGATGGAATTCTTGCTCGACAAGATGAAGGATTCCAAGACCAACGAAGATTTCTTCGCGACGATGAATCAATAGGGTAGGTACCAGTGCGGGCTTTGGGGTCAGCCCGGGAAATGGTCATGAAACTGGCCAAAAGGGATGGGAATCGTGCTTAGCCAGTATCTTTATATCAGCACCGCGCCGACCCTGCCGCGTGAGGAAGTGGACGCGATCCTTTCTGCAAGCGCGCGCAACAATCCGGCGCGGGGTATCACCGGTCTGCTGTTGTTCAACGGTCGCAATTTCCTCCAGCTGCTTGAAGGCGAGAACACCGAGGTGGTCAGTCTGATGGAGACCATCACCGCCGATCCGCGCCACAACGGTGTGTCGGTGCTTGACCGCCGAGAGATTACAGCCCGCGCCTGTCCTGACTGGGCGATGAAGCGGGTTATCATCGCGGAGAGCATAAAAAGCCGTCGGGAGATGCTGGAGCGCGATCTGCCGCAGGATCTGGACCCCGAACTTCGCAAGATGATCGTCAATTTTGCGGTTCTGAATTAGCCCCTGCGTGTAAATCCACAGGTCGATATTACGAACTGATATGATCCCGCGCCTTATTTTCCGCACTACAACGCGGAGGAATGGGCAATGCGCAGGGTCATCTACCAAACACGGCAGCGCCAGACATGGACCGTGCGGGGCTTTTCCGGCTTGTCTACCATGCTCGCGTGGCGAACGAACAGCGTGGTCTGAGCGGCTTCCTGCTGTTTGAGCAGAACCGTTTTCTTCAGGTGCTCGAAGGCGAAGCCTTCACGCTGTTGGCCACTTTTGAAAACATCCGCCGTGATGTGCGGCACGGGGAAGTCCGGATTATCGATGAGAGGTCGATCGCGGCCCCGATCTTCGGAGCCTGGCGGATGCGCTGTTTTGAAAACGCCCGCTTGGCCGATGCGCTTGAGGCAATAGCGCGTGAAACCAGTGGACCAGTCCCGCGCTATATCGAAGCTGCAATCTGGACATTCTTCCAAGCCGAGCAAGAACGCCCCATGCAAAAACGCGTGATTGGGGTGTGAACGCCCGCGCACAGCGTGATCCGTGACGATATGCCTATCCGCGCGCAGCCGCCAATTGCGCGGCCATGACCTCCCAGACTTTGTTGACCGCTTTCAGGGGGCGCACCATTACCTTGAATTCCGCGATCCGTCCGGTCGGATCGAAGCGGATGATGTCGACGCCGTTGATGGCAATGCCATCAATCTCGGTGACGAATTCCAGCATCGCATCGTTCCCGTCCACCAGCTCGCGGACATAGCGGAACGCATCGTTCCCCAGCACCTTGGCCGCCGCGACAAGGTAGGCCATCACCACAGCCTTTCCGGCCTGGGGGGGTGTGGACCACGGGCGAATGAAAAACCGCGCCTTCAGCCAGAAGATTCGCCAGCACCGCCGGATCGCTCCCGCGACGCATGCAATCATGCCAGCGGGCGAGCCCTGCGTGGTCACTCATCCCAGATGGGCGCTGAAGAACGCTGCGGTGCGACTGTCGGCAAGGTTGGCGGCGTCTTCATTGCGGCGCTTTCCGGTTTCGGTGGCAAAACCGTGATCCAGCCCTTCGTAATCGTGGAGCGTCACCTTGGCGTGATCATCCAGCCCGGCATGCATGGCTGCCTGTGTTTCACGTGAAACAAATCCGTCTGCGGTGGGAATATGCAGCATCAGGGGATGGGCGATGGCCTGTTTTTCGTGAAGCAGGCCGTCAATGCCGACACCGTAATAGCCCACCGAGGCGTCGATATCGGTGCGCGCAGCGGTCATGTATGCAAGCCGTCCACCCAGACAATATCCGACACAGCCGACCTTCGCGACGTCCAGCGTGCGGCGGATATGATGGATGGTCGCCTCGATGTCGCGGATGCCGGCGTCCTGATCAAATTTGCCCATCAGATCGAGCGCGGTTTTGAATTCGCTTTCGACATCGGGATCGAGCGAAATCTCGGGCTCAAGCCGCCAGAACAGATCGGGCGCGACGGCGAGGTAGCCTTCGGCAGCGAGCTTGTCGCACTTGCGCCGAATGCCGGGGTTCACCCCGAAGATTTCCTGAATGACGATGATCGCGGCGCGCGGGGTGCCTTCAGGGCGGGCGACATAGGCGCCGAAGCTGACATCGGCGGCGAGCGTGGAAATGGTTTCGTTGAGGCTCATGGTTTTCTCTCCGGGTGTTCGCAGGGTTGCCCCTGTCCTATCGCTTGCCTTGCACGGCTGCCAAGCCCAAATGAGACAGGCGCACCGGCACAGGAGGGGGATCCCATGAAGATCAATATCGAAATCGAGTGCACGCCCGAGGAGGCCCGCAGCTTCATGGGCCTGCCCGATGTGAGCGCGGCCAATGCAGTCTATGTCGACAACATCAGCAAGGCGATGCGCGGCGTATCGAACCCCGAACAATTGCAGGAATATGCGTCAGCCTTGGCACCGATGGGCCAGGTGGGCCTGAAACTGTTTCAAAGCTTTGTCGAAGGCGGAATGAAAGCCGCTCAGCGCGGGGCTGAGGGCCCGAAAGGCGCCGAATAGCCTTCTGATGAACGCATCGCCTACGATCTTCGCTTTATCGAGCGGTGCGCCGCCCGCCGGTGTCGGGGTGATCCGGGTGTCCGGGCCGCAAGCGCGCGGCGCCCTGATGGCATTGGCAGGGCGGATTCCGCCACCACGCCGCGCATCGCTGGCGAAGTTGCGGGACGCGGAGGGCGCGGCGCTCGATGAAGGTTTGGTGCTGTGGTTCCCCGGCCCCCGAACAGCGACAGGGGAGGATCTGGCTGAGTTTCACTGCCATGGTGGCCGTGCGGTGCTGGCTGCGGTCGAAACCGCACTGGCGGCGCTTCCCGGTCTGCGGAGGGCCGAACCCGGCGAATTCACCCGCCGCGCCTTTGCCAATGGTCGCATCGATCTGGCCGAGGCGGAGGGTCTGGGCGACCTTCTGACCGCCGAAACCGAATTGCAGCGCGCTGCGGCGCTGGCCAATCTGGGGGGAGCCTTGTCGCGCCAAGTTGAGAGGTGGCGGGAACGCGCACTGGTTCTGTCGGCCGAGGTTGAAGGCGTGCTCGATTTTTCGGACGAGGAGGATTCTGCCGGTCTGCCTGAATGTTTCACGTGGAACATTGCCACCCTCTCCGCAGAAATTACAGCATGGCTCGCCCGGCCGCGGTCGGAACGGCTGAAAGACGGCTTCCGGGTGGTGCTGGCCGGGCCGCCCAATGCCGGAAAATCGACCTTGTTCAACGCTTTGGTGGATAGCGAGGCCGCGATCACGTCACCCATTGCCGGGACAACCCGCGACGTGATCGAGCGCGCCGTGGCTATTGGTGGTGCGCCGTTCACATTCGTGGATACGGCAGGGCTACGGACAGCCGAGGATGGACCTGGACTGGACGAAATCGAGGCTATCGGCATTGATCGGGCGCGAAACGCCTTGGATAGCGCCGATCTTGTCTTGTGGTTGGGGCCGGAAGGCGAGGGGCCAGAGGGCGCGTGGGAGATCGCGGCACAAAGCGATCGTGAGGCTTTTGTCACCAAAACTTCGCCGCAGCACACTTTGTCAGCCGCCACTGGTGAGGGGATCGCCGCACTGAAATCCGCGCTTGTGGTCATGGCACGCAACGCGATGCCCAAGCCGGGGGAAGCGGCATTGAACGCTCGCCAGCACCAGCGCCTTGCAGAGGCGCGTGATGCGCTTGAGACAGCGGGGGCACTGCGCGATCCCCTGCTGGTGGCAGAGGAGCTTCGCCTGGCGCGCTTGGCGTTTGACCGCTTGATCGGGCGCGCAACGACCGAAGACATGCTCGACACGCTGTTTGGGCGATTCTGTATCGGAAAGTGAATGCGGCACTGCAAAATGTTTCACGTGAAACATTCGCTGCGCGCTCGCCCACCAAATCCGCTTTGACGATGTCCCTGTCACCGCCTATCTGCGCGATCATGCAGTCCTTCGATGTCATTGTGATCGGCGGTGGCCATGCCGGGGTTGAGGCAGCCTGCGCCTCGGCCCGCTTTGGTGCGCGCACCGCATTGGTGACGTTCGATCTTGATGCAATTGGCACGATGAGCTGCAATCCCGCGATTGGCGGGCTGGGCAAAGGTCATCTGGTGCGCGAGGTCGATGCACTCGACGGGGTAATCGGACGCGCCGCGGATGCTGGCGCGATCCATTACCGGATGCTCAACCGTTCCAAGGGCAGCGCGGTCTGGGGCCCGCGGGTGCAAGCGGATCGGACGCGCTTCAAGGCGGCGGTTCAGGCAATCGTGCGCGCGCAGGCAAATCTGACATTGGTTCGCGGTGAAGCGGCCGCCTTGGCGCTTCGAGGTGGCAGAGTTGTCGGGTTGGAACTGGCGGACGGCACGGTTCTTCACGCAGGCCGGGTTATCCTGTGCACCGGCACCTTTCTCGGCGGCATCCTGTTTCGGGGGGAGGAACGCTTTGAGGGCGGCAGAATCGGCGAGGACACCGCCAAGCGTCTGGCGCAACAGCTTCGCGGCGCCGACCTGCCGATAGCGCGGCTGAAGACAGGCACGCCTCCACGGCTTGACGGGCGGACAATCAATTGGGCGGTTCTGGAAGAACAGCGTTCCGACGACGAGGCATGGACGATGTCGGCGCTGACGCAGCGCCGTGTCAATCCGCAGGTCTTTTGCGCCATGACCCGCACATCACAGGCGGGCCATGACGCGATCCGCGCCAACCTCCACCGCTCGCCGCTGTTTTCCGGTGCCATCGCGGCGGCGGGGCCGCGCTATTGCCCTTCGATCGAGGACAAGATCCATCGCTTCGGTGACCGGGAGGGCCATCAGGTGTTTCTGGAACCGGAGGGTCTGGATACGCCTATGGTCTATCCCAATGGCATCAGCACCTCGTTGCCGGTGGACGTGCAGGCGATAGTCGTGCGCACAATGCCCGGTTGCGAGCGGGCTGAGATCGTGCAGCCGGGCTATGCTGTGGAGTATGACCATGTCGATCCACGCGCCCTGACACCCGACCTGCAGCTGCGCGCCATTCCCGGCCTATATTGCGCGGGCCAGATCAATGGCACCACAGGATATGAAGAGGCCGCGGCGCAGGGGCTGGTTGCGGGGCTAGAGGCGTCTGCGGCAGCGCTCGGTAAACAGGCACCGCGACTGGACCGCGCCAATTCCTATATCGCGGTTATGGTCGACGACCTGACCCTGCAGGGGGTGTCCGAACCCTACCGGATGTTGACCGCCCGCGCCGAATACCGTCTGCGCCTGCGCGCCAACAATGCAGCGACGCGGCTGACGGGGCTGGGTGTCGATGCCGGATGTATCGGTGATGAGCGCCGCGCCTGGTGGAACACCCGCGAAGGCGTGCGCAAAATGTTTCACGTGAAACATTCGCACAAACTCCACGCGCGCGAACTGGCCGATCGCGGCCTGCCCGTGCGGCGCGATCATGGCGAGAAAGCGATCAGCGAATGGCTCCGCTATGACGGGATCACGCCCGATGCTCTTGCACCGTGGCTGGAAGACGTGACGGCGCTCGATCCCTTGTTGTCCGAGGAAATGGCGGAAGATGCTGCCTATGCCCCTTACTTGGCTCGGCAGGATTCGGAACTTCGCGATCTGCGCGCCAGTGATTCCGTGATTCTGGCCTCCGATTTCCCTTACGCCGCCGTGCCCGGCCTTTCTCACGAAATGATCGAGCGTTTGAGCAAAGCGGCACCGGGAACCTTGGCGGCTGCCGGCCGGGTGCCGGGGGTGACGCCGGCCGCGCTCTCCGCGCTGCTGGTCCATGCGCGCCGCGTCGCTGACGGCCAGCGCGCAGCATGATTATCAATGAGACGGACGCGCGGGCCTATGTCGCTGGGCTGACGGATGATGGCGGCTTGGCGCGCCTTGATACTTTTGCCGCACTGGTCCTCGAAGAAAACCAGCGGCAGAATCTGATCGCCAAGTCATCCGAGCCGCAGCTTTGGCAGCGGCACATTGCGGACTCGGCGCAATTGCTCGACAATGTTTCACGTGAAACATTGGGGCCGAACGCGGGCGGGCCGTGGCTGGATCTGGGGAGCGGGCCGGGCTTTCCGGGTATCGTGATCGCGGCGATCTGTCCGAATATGCCGGTGGTGCTGGTGGAATCCCGCGCCCGGCGGGCCGAATTTCTCGAAACCGTGATTGCGGCGCTCGATTTGCGCAAGTGCCGCGTGGAGGGTCAGCGTCTCGAGCGGGTTACACCGTTTGAAGCGCGGGCCATTTCAGCCCGTGCCTTCGCGCCCTTGGCCAAACTGCTCAGCCTGTCCGCGCCTTTCTCCACAGCGCGTACGGCCTATGTCTTGCCGAAAGGGCGTTCGGCAGCGCAAGAGTTGGCAACACTCAAGCCTTCGACTCGCGCAATGTTTCACGTGAAACATTCCTTGACCGATCCCGAGGCCGGGATCATCGTAAAGGCCTGAGACGCGAAACATGCGCAGACGGGCCGGTTTTTCGGCGATATCCGCGCACGGGAAGGACGCAGAACACCATGCTGACCGCACCATGTTCATAATCGCGATCGCCAACCAGAAGGGCGGGGTGGGCAAGACCACGACTGCGATCAACATCGCGACGGCGATGGCCGCGACGGGATGGCGCACGCTGCTGATCGATCTCGATCCCCAGGGCAATGCATCGACCGGGCTGGGCGTCCACGCAGCGGCGCGCGAAGTGTCCAGTTACGATCTGCTGGTGGACCAGGTCACGCTCGCGTCAGCGATTGTGCCGACCAGCATTCCGCGGCTCGATCTGGTGCCGGCCACCGTCGATCTGTCGGGCGCAGAGATTGAGCTTGTCGCGGTGGAGGGGCGCACGCACCGTCTCGATAAGGCGCTCGCGCATCACACGGGCCACGATATCTGCTTTATCGATTGCCCCCCCTCGCTGGGCCTGTTGACGTTGAACGCGTTGTGCTCGGCCGATACCCTGCTGGTGCCGCTGCAATGCGAGTTCTTTGCGCTGGAGGGGTTGAGCCAGCTGTTGCAGACGGTCGATCAGGTTCAGCAACGTTTCAATCCCGATCTCGGGATTATCGGCATCGCGCTGACCATGTATGACCGCCGCAATCGCCTGACCGATCAAGTGTCGGACGATGTGCGCGATTGTCTCGGCAAACTCGTGTTCGAGACTGTGATTCCGCGCAATGTTCGCCTGTCCGAAGCGCCAAGCCATGGGCTTCCCGCGCTGATTTATGACCAACATTGCACCGGCAGCCGCGCTTACATGGCGCTGGCCCGCGAATTGATCGGGCGATTTCCCGCAGAAAGACAGGCCGCATGACTGAAAACGCCACTCAACCCGCTGAAATGGCCATGAATCTGCGCAGCGATGACAAGCCCCGGCGGCTGGGCCGCGGATTGGGCGCACTGCTGGGGGAAACCCGGCGTGAGGAACCCTTGGTGCGGCGTGACGATGCCCCCGTATCTGGCGCTGCTTCGGATGGCACGGCCTTGCGGATACTCGCGCTGGCCGCGATCAAGCCCTTGCCGGGCAACCCGCGCAAATACTTCGATGAAGCCGCGCTTGAGGAATTGGCCGCGTCGATTGCAACCCGCGGGGTGATTCAGCCCATCATCGTCCGCCCGCATCCCAATGGCGACGGCTATCAACTGGTCGCTGGCGAACGCCGCTGGCGTGCGGCGCAAAAGGCGCGGTTGCATGAGATCCCGGCGCTGGTGCGCACGCTTTCCGACCGGGAGGTCATGGCGCTGGCGCTGATCGAGAACCTGCAGCGCGAAGATCTGAACCCCGTCGAAGAGGCGCGCGCTTATCACCGGTTGTCCGAGGACGAGGGGATGATTCAGGCCGACATTGCCAAAATGGTCGAAAAATCGCGCAGTCATGTGGCCAACATGATGCGGCTGATGGCGCTGCCAGAGCCTGTTCTTGGCCTGGTTGAGCAGGGCAAGCTGTCATCCGGCCATGCGCGCGCGCTGATCGGACGCGATGATGCGGTTCATCTGGCCGAAGTGGCGGTGGCCGAAGGATTGTCCGTGCGCGACATGGAAGACCTCACGCGAAAGCCTGCGAACCGGGCCGAAGGTACAGCCGCAAGACAAAAGCAACCGACTGAAAATGCAGATATAATGGCGGTGCAGCAGCACCTTGAGGAATTCCTCGGACTCAATGTGAAGATCAAGCCCGAAGGCGATCCCCGCAAGGGCACGATCACGATCCGCTACACCACATTGGATCAGCTCGATCTCGTATGCCAGCGGCTGACGGGCGGCGAATTCTGAGCGGCTCAGCGCGCGCGCCAGACAACAAAAAGCCCCGCAAGATCGCCTGATCCTGCGGGGCTTTGTTTGTTTAGCGCGGTGGGGAGCCAGATCTCAGCGGTTCTTGATCATCTTGGGCGAAGGGCGCTGGGCCGGAATGGTGCGTGCGGCGCCGGGAACCGCGTAGGTTTCGTAACGCTCGGTCTCACGCACCACCACCTGCTGCTGCACCTCAGTGCGCACCGGCACCAGCACTGTTTGCTGCGGCGGGGCATAGCTGTAGCCATAGGAATAGCCTGCCGTGGGATAACCATACCCATAGGCCGGCGGGGCATAAGCGATTTCGCGGCTCGCAATCCGCGGGTTCGGCGCACCATAGGTGGACAAGTAACTGTCGAGCGCAGCGTCGCAATCGTAGCGATCTGCGTCGTCATCCCCATCGAACAGGCTGCCCAGCAAGCCGCCGATCAGACCGCCCCCGCCAACGCCGAGCACGGTGCCCAGCACGCGGTCCCCCACGCCGGCAATTTCGTAGCCGGCAAAACCACCCGCAATCGCGCCCAGCAACCCACCGATGATAAGGCCGGTGTCATCCCTGTTCTGCCCGGCCGTGCGGCGCCGGCATTCGTCGATCCACTGGTCACGCTCAACCACGGCAGGCGTGCCGCCATAGGCCGGGGCATAGGCCGGAGCATAAGCGGGCGCGTAGCCCGTCTGCGTGGCATAGGTCGGTTGCCGGCTTGCTGGTCCCGCCGGAAGCGCAACCGGTGCATCAATCCGCCGGGTGCGCGTGATGGTCTCGACCCCGTCGACGTCCGTCACCGTTTGTTCGTCCTGCATCACCGTTGGCGCGGTGCGGTATTCTGTGGGGAGGGACTGCACCTCGGCTTCGGTCATGGGCGAAAGCGGCGGGAGGTCATCGTAATTCTGGGCCTGCGCCGCCGCCGGAACGGCGAGGGCCAAGGCAGCGAGCGAAAGCGTGGGCGCGGCAAACTTCGACATGGGCAATTTCCCCCTGAGTCAGCCAAATCGGGCTGATGGTTAGCAAAGGCTTACCACCAACGCGGCGGCCGACCCAAGCGACGCTATTGCCGCTGTCCCGATTCGGGAAGCTCGACCGGGGCTGTCTTCAGATCCGGTCGGCAAGCAGAGCGGCGAGCGATTCTATCCCGACGGCATCTTCGGCGGTAAACCGGGCGGGGGAGGGGCTGTCGAGGTCGATCACGGCAATCACCGCGCCCTTGCGCACAACGGGGACCACCAGTTCCGACTGGCTCGCCGCGTCGCAGGCGATGTGTCCGGGGAAAGCATGGACATCGGCGACAAGCTGCGTGGTCCCGCTTTGTGCCGCCGTGCCGCATACGCCCGTGCCAAAGGGGATGCGGATGCAGGCGGGGCGGCCGACGAAGGGGCCCAGCACCAGTTCATCGGCGCCGCCTGACTTCGTTGGGCCGACGCGATAAAAGCCCGCCCAGTTCAGATCGGGCAGAAACTCCCACAGAAGCGCGGCGACATTGGCCATGTTGGCAACCGCGTCCGGCTCTCCCGCGGTCAAGGCATCGGCGGCGTTCAGCAGATCATGGTAAAGCTCTTCGGCAGCGACCGCCGCACCGGGTTTGAAATCATACATTGCTGACAGAGGCCTTTCGTTGAATCGCGCACCGCTCAACCGGGCGCATAATCTGTTGCCGCATCGGTGCCTGCGCTTTATCCCGCGTCACATGGCTCTTTTTCGCAAAATCGCAATCGCTCTTGTCATCCTTCTTGTGGTCGCAGGCATCGCCCTGTTCGTGCTGACCCGCGGGGATACTGCCGATCTGACCGTTGCGGAGGTCGCCGGCACCGACCCTGTGTTGCAGGAAGGCGATGCGCAGACCTTCCCGACCGTCCAGATCGCCGAGCCGGTGGGCTGGAAGCCCGGCGAGGCGCCGACGCCGGCCGGCGGGCTTGAGGTCGTCCGCTTTGCCGAGGGGCTCGATCACCCGCGCACGCTGTATGCGCTGCCCAATGGTGACATGCTGGTGGCGCTGACCCGCGCGCCTGCGGGGGAAGGCGGCAGCACCGGGATCATGGGCACGATCCGTGGCTGGATCGAAGGATTCCTGTTTGCCAAGGCCGGTTCGGCGGGCGAATCGCCCAACCAGATCGTGCTGCTGCGCGATTCCGACGGCGATGGCAGCGCCGAGACCCAGCAGGTGCTTTTGCAAGCGGGTCTCGATTCGCCATCGGGCATGGCGTGGAAGGATGGCACGCTCTACGTCGCCAATCACAACGCGCTGCTGGCCTTTCCCTATGAACTGGGCAGTGACGCCGTGACGGGAACACCGCGCAAGCTGATGGACCTGCCCGGCGGGGGCGGCCACTGGATGCGCAATGTCGAAATCTCGCCGGCGGGCGATTTGCTTTATGTTGCGGTCGGATCGGTCAGCAATATCGGCGATCAGGGCATGGCGGTCGAAGAAGGGCGCGCGATGATCTGGGAGTATGATCTTGCCACCGGCCGCGCGCGACAGTTTGCAGCGGGGCTGCGCAACCCCAACGGTCTGGATTTCAGCCCCTGGACCGGCGAGCTGTGGACCACGGTGAACGAACGCGACATGTTGGGATCGGATCTTGTGCCCGACTACCTCACCAATGTCCCCGTGGGCGCGCAATATGGCTGGCCGTGGGTCTATTACCGCACCAACATCGACCGCCGCGTCGGAGCGCCGATGCCGCGCTTCTTGATGGAATATGTCCGCAATCCCGAATTCGCGCTCGGCCCGCACGTCGCGGCGCTGGGTATGGTCTTTTCGAGCGAAGGCAACCGAATGGGGGATGGCTTTGCAAGCGGCGCCTTCATTGCCCGCCATGGGTCATGGAACCGCAAGCCGGCCTCGGGCTATGACGTCGTGTTCGTGGACTTCGACAATCTCGGCAACCCGGTGGGCAAGCCGGTTCCGGTGCTGACCGGGTTCCTGACGGGCGAGGGCACCACCCGTGGCCGGCCCACCTGGGTTGAATGGGCGGGCGATGGTTCCTTGCTGGTGTCGGACGACACCGCCGGGATCATCTGGCGGGTGCGTTCGCCTTCGGCTGCACCGGCCCCGGCGATCGCGCGCTTGCAGGACGATCCGCTCCCGCCCCGAGCGCTGCGGGATCCGCGCGCCGATTTCGAAGCCGATTACCTGCGCCAGCAGGCCGGCCAGAAAACAAACTAGAGCCTCAGGCCCGCACGGCCCGCCAATTCGGTCGCGAATTGGTGCGCGGTGCGACCGGATCGGTTCCCGCGCGCAATCGCAAAAGCCATCGCCTCCTCGGCATCGACAGTTAGGCCCAGCGGCGCGGTGTAGCCTTCGAGGATCGCGAGATAGGTCGCTGTGTCCGCCGGGTGGAAACCCAGCGTCAGGCCGAACCGGTCGGCCAGCGCCAGCGCATCATCCCGCTCGTCGCGCTCATGCAGCGCGTCGCTGGTATCCTCGCGCGCGACGATGGCACGCCGGTTCGCTGTCACGGCAAGGCGGATGTGGGACGGCCGCGGCGCGACGCCGCCATCGAGCAGGCTCCTGAGCGCAAGCATCTGCGCCCGCCCGTCCGCGCCAAAGCCCAGATCGTCGATGAACAGCAGGAAGGCGCGGGATTGCTGCGCCAATTCGGTCAGCAGCGCAGGGAAATGCGGCAGCGCGCCGGATGCCAATTGCACCAGTGCTATCGCCTCGGGCGCATCGCGCTGCACATCGGCCACGCAGGCGCGCACCAGCGCCGATTTTCCCATTCCGCGCGCCCCCCACAGCAACACGTCATGCGCCGCCGCGCCTGCCGCAAGCCTGCCGCACAAGTCGCGCAGCGCAACTTTCTGCGCGGCGATTCCGTGCAGCCGATCCAGCGGCATTGCGTCGAGCTGGGGAACAGCCTGTGCCCTCTCGCCGTCCCACACATAGGCGGGCGCACTCAACCAGTCGGTTGGCGGAGGCGGAGGGGGCGCCAGCCGCTCCAGCGCGGCGGCGATCCGCTCCAGCGCCGCGCGCGTCATGTCAGCCCACCAATGCCGCAGCGGGCAGGGTGTAAAGCATTTCCGCGCCCGCGACCGCGCCGGCCTTGAGACCTGCGGCTTCGGGCACGATCCGATCGAGGAAGAAGCGCACCGTCACCGGCTTGGTTGCCGCGAGTTCAGGCGCTGCGCCCGCCGCAACCGCTTCGGCCTGCTTCATCAATTGCCACCCTGCGACGGTGACGGCCGCCATGGTGCAGAACGGCACGCTGCCCGCCAACCGGTCATCAAGGCTTGCCTCGTCCCGCATCCAGCGCGCGACATCGGCGCAGTCTTGCGCGAGCGCGGCAAGCGCCGATTCGCCAGCGGCTTCGCGGGCGACGGTTTCAAACAGTGTCACCATCGCTTCGCCGCCATCGAGGCCGAGTTTGCGGGTGACCAGGTCCGCTGCCTGGATTCCGTTGGTGCCTTCGTAGATCGGGGCGATGCGCGAATCGCGCCAGTGCTGCGCCGCGCCGGTTTCCTCGACAAAGCCCATGCCGCCGTGGATCTGGATGCCGAGCCCGGCGACTTCCACACCGATATCGGTGCCCCACGCCTTGATCAGCGGGACAACGATCTCGGCACGCGCCTTGGCCGCCTCATCGCCCAGATTGCCGCGATCGACCTGCCCGGCGCAGTAATACAGCAGCGCGCGGGCACCTTCGGTCAGCGCCTTCATGCGCAGAATCATGCGGCGCACATCGGGATGCTCGAGGATCGCGACCGGGGTCTTGTCGGGCGAACCGGCGCGTGCCGACTGGATGCGGTCGCGGGCGTAGGCGAGCGCCTGCTGCGTCGCCCGCTCACCGATCTGCACGCCCTGGTTGCCGACATTGATGCGGGCATTGTTCATCATCGTGAACATCGCGGCGAGGCCCTTGTTCTCATGGCCGACCAGTTCGCCAATGCAGTCGCCGTTGTCGCCATAGGACATGACGCAGGTGGGCGAGGCGTTGATGCCCAGCTTGTGTTCGAGGCTGACGCAACGCAGATCGTTGTGCGGGCCAAGGCTGCCGTCATCATTAACGTGATACTTCGGCACCAGGAACAGGCTGATGCCGCGTGACCCTTCTGGCGCTCCCGGCAGGCGGGCCAAGACGAGATGGATGATGTTGTCGGCCAGATCATGCTCGCCCCAGGTGATATAGATCTTCTGTCCGGTGATCCGGTACTTGCCGGCGTGTGGCCCATCGGTGATTGGCTCCGCGGTCGAACGCAGCGCGCCGACATCGCTACCGGCGGCAGGTTCGGTCAGGTTCATCGTGCCCGACCATGCGCCGCTGACAAGCTTGGGGAGATACCGGGCTTTCTGGTCGTTGGAGCCGTGATGCTCCAGCGCCTCGATCGCGCCGACGCTCAGCATCGGCAACAGCGTGAAGGCCATGTTGGCCGCGCCGAGGTTTTCGAGCACATTGCACGACAGCGTGAAGGGCAGGCCCTGACCGCCGTGCTCCACGGGGGAGGCAATCGCGTTCCAACCCTGCTCCACATAGGCCTTGTACGCTGCGTCGAAGCCGTCGGGCAGGCGCACCACGCCGTTCTCAAGCCGGGCACCTTCCTTGTCCCCGATGCGGTTGAGCGGTGCGAACTCCCCGGCGGCGAATTGTCCCACACCTTCGACAATCGCTTCGACCAGATCGGGTTCGGCATGAGCAAAGCGTTCGCTTTGCGCGAGCTCGTCGATCCCGGCATTGACGCGGATGGCGAGCAGCTGGTCGGCGGTCGGCGGGGTATAGGGGGTCACGTCGGGGGCGTCCTTGGTTTGCGAAATGCCCTTGCGCTCTTGGCAGGGCTGGGGTTTGAATATAGCGCCGGGGGCATGAGCGGCAAGAACGTTACGGATATGGTGCTGGCAAACGCCGCAGGGATCGCGAAAGCGGCGCGAATCCTCGAATCGGGCGGGTTGGTCGCGGTGCCGACCGAGACGGTGTATGGGCTCGCCGCGCGGGCGGACAGTGCCGAAGCGGTGGCGCGGATTTACGCGGCCAAGGGGCGGCCCGATTTCAACCCGCTGATCGTCCATGTGCGCGATGTGGCGCAGGCGGAGCGTTATGGGATTTTTGCACCGGAGGCCCGCGCCTTGGCCGATGCGCACTGGCCCGGCCCGCTGACGCTGGTTGTGCCGGCCTGCACTGATGCCGGTTTGGCCGACGCGGTGTCGGCAGGTCTGGCCACCATCGCTTTGCGTGCGCCCGCCCATCCTGTCATGCGTGCGCTGCTTTCGGCGGTGGACTTTCCGCTGGCAGCGCCCTCGGCCAATCGCAGTGGTTTCATCAGCCCGACAAGCGCAGCGCATGTGATCGCGTCGCTGGGTGGGCGGATCGACCTGGTGCTCGATGGCGGAGTCACCACAGCGGGGGTGGAGTCCACTATCGTCGCCGTTCGCGCCGATGGCAGTCTGGAAGAGCTGCGCCCCGGCCCGCTCCAGATCGCCGCGCCGGGCAAGGGCGGACATATCGAGGCTCCCGGCCAGCTTGCCAGCCACTATGCTCCGGGCAAGCCGCTGCGTTTGAATGCAATGACGGCCGCAAACAACGAGTTCCTGATCGGTTTCGGCGCGGTGCAGGGTGACTGCACTCTGTCAGCCAGCGGCGATGTCAATGAGGCCGCCGCGAAGCTCTACGCCTGCCTGCACGAAGCGGCGAACGCCCCGCAGCCGCGCATCGCGGTCGCCACGGTGCCGATGGAGGGCGTGGGCCGGGCGATCAATGACCGGTTACGCCGGGCTGCGGCCTAGTCCTCGCGTTCCGGTTCGATCGGAACGCCCGGAAGAATCGCCTTCATCTCCGCGCGGATCGCCTGTGCCTTGTCGCACGCCGCGTCATCGCCATCGGCGCAACGTTCGGCCTGCCTGTCAAAATCACGCTCAAGCTTGCCGAGCCGTTCTTCGCGCTTGCGGATTTCGCGCCCGCGGTTCTCGTCCGCTTCGGACTGGCTGGTGGTCGCAAGGTCGACCCCCTTGCTTACCGCCCGTACCGGCAGGGTGACCACATCCACCGCCGCACGGGCAAGGCAGCCCTGCAGGGCAAGCGCGGCGAGGCCGAGGGCCAAAAGAGAACGTGCGTGCATGAACGCATCATGTCGCCCACCCCTTGCGATAAGGCAAATACTATTGTGCGGATTTTGCCGCGGTCGGCACCTGCGGCGCGGTTGATGCTTCAGGCACCCGAACGTCTGCCGGGATCGCCGCGGTTGTCCCGGCGCTGGCGGGCGTGCAGGTGAGCGTGCCAGAGCCGAAGGTTTCGACCGTGCATTTGGCACCGCCCGAAACCTGCACATCGCCCGCCCCCGCAATAGTCGCTTTGACATCGCCATCCGAAGCGAAGGCCACATCCCCCGACCCGCCGATGTTGATTTCCGCGCTATCGGCCTTGAGCGTTGGCATTGCGATATCACCCATGCCGCCGATATTGATTTCCAGTCGCCTCACCGTGCCTGCGCCGCGCACCGTACCGCTGCCGCCGATGTTGATCCCGAGCTTGTCCGCCGCAACCGTGCCGAATTCGACCGTGCCCGAACCGCCGATCGTGATCTCCGATGTGCTGGCGAGGCTTTGCGCTTTGATCGTACCGCTGCCAGCGACGACGACATCCTCGGGCGGCGGCATGGTAATGCGGATCGTGGCGTCATTCTTGCCGTTCCAACCATTTTCGCAGGCCACACCGATCACCTCGGCATCGCGCACGAAGCGCAGGCTTTCGATGTTGGTCCCATCAATCGTGATGGCGAAGGTGTCGCCCGTGGTCAGGATCACGGTATCGCCCGATGACAGCACGACATCGGTGGGTGGCGGGCCTGCCATTTCGACCTCGGCAATGGGAACGCCTTGCTGGCCGTTGATGTCCACATCCGGCTCGCACCCTGCCAGCATTGGCCCAAAGATCAGCAGGCTTGCAGAGATTTGTGCGTTGCGAATTGTGTGTGACATCGTGAAGCCTCCCCTTTTACCGTATTGTGCACATAATACACCACGCATGATGCTGCAAGCAATCCGCAAACAAAAAGGGCCGCCCCGCAGGGCAGCCCTTGATGGTCGTCAGTCCGAAGACGGTTTCAGCCTTCTTCGGCGGTGTCGTAATATTGCGGGGCGTGTTCGCGCAGCACGTCGAGAATCTTGTTCAGCGCGGTCGGCTCGTCGGTTTCTTCCATCGCTGCCAGTTCGCGCGCGAGGCGGCTGGAGGCGGCTTCGAAGATCTGGCGTTCCGAATAGGACTGTTCGGGCTGGTCTTCCGGGCGGAACAGATCGCGGGTCACTTCGGCAATCGACACCAGGTCGCCCGAATTGATCTTCGCTTCGTATTCCTGCGCGCGGCGCGACCACATGGTGCGCTTGACCTTGGGCTTGCCCTTCAAGGTTTCCATCGCCTGCTTCAGCGTCTTGTCAGACGAAAGCTTGCGCATCCCGATCGCTTCGACCTTGCCCACGGGCACACGAAGCGTCATCCGCTCTTTCTCAAAACGCAGCACGTAAAGTTCGAGCTGCATTCCGGCGATTTCTTCCTTCTGCAGTTCGATCACGCGGCCAACGCCGTGCTTCGGGTAAACGACATAATCGCCGACGACAAATGCGTTTGCGGTGCTTGCCATGCAAGATCCTTTCTTTAAGCCGACCCAGCAACGGGAGAGGAACGATCACCCCGGCGGCGATCATCTCCGTGAGGGGAGATGCATGCACCGGGCCATAAATCGTCCATGAGTGGGGTTGCGGGGTGTGCGGCCTTCCTGGTTATCGTCACTGCGCAGGCCAAAAGCATTACGCGGCTGGCAAGAGTATAGCATGTCGGTAATAAAATTGCGAGTCCCGCCTTGCCCCTAGGGACGCTGCGTGCTGGCCGCCGCAACATGCGCGCCCAACAGCAGCAGAAAGGCGCTGAGCCACAGCCAGGTCAGAAACACGATGACAGCGCCCAGCGATCCGTAAGTGGCGTTGTAATTGCCGAAATTGCTTGCGTAAAAGCCGAAGGCTGCGCTCGCGGTGAGCCATCCCAGCGCGAACAATCCGCTTCCCCGCATCGCCGCGCCGCGCCCGACAATCTTGCGTTGGGGAACGACGCGATACGCGAGAAAGGCGCCGCCAAACCCCGCAAGGCCGATCAGCACATAGCTGGCAAAGGCTCCGATGCTGCCTGCCAGCACGGTTGCGACAAGCGTCGTGATGCCAGCCATCAGCCCCAGCGCCAGCACCGCGCCCGACGTGATCACCAGCGCGAGCAGATTCGATGCGATAAAGCCACGTTCGTCCTGAACGGTGAACGCCATGTCGATCGCGGTGATCAGCGCGCCGGCTGCAACCCGTGCGCCAAACAGGGCCAGTGCGATGGCGATCAGCAGACCGAAACGGGAGTCGCCAGTGTTCCGCGCAGCGATATTTTCAAGCTGGCCAGCGACCAGTTCACCCGCCGCGCCCGGCAGCGTGCGCGTCAGGCTGCTGCCATGTTCCGCAATGGTCGCAGGTTCAACAACCAGACCATAGGTCAGGAAAGCGGCGGCCAGCATGGGCACAAGCGCGAGAAACCCGTAATAGGCAATGCCCGCTGCGATCAGGCCGGAATTGCTATCGCTCGCGCGTGACCAACCGGTCTTCAGGGAAGCAAACAAGGGGGGCATGCCCATTCTACCCGTGCGGGCCTACGGTGTTCCATGCCTGTGCCTGTTCGGGCGGAAATTAGTCGCCTTCACCCGGATCGGCATTGAAATACAGCTCGAACTTGCCCTTTTCACCCTTGTGCGCATCGGCATCTTCGGGCGGTGCTTTCTGGCTGGTGATATTGGGCCAGACAGCGGAGTATTGCGTGTTCAGCTCCAGCCACTTTTCGAGGCCGTCTTCGGTATCGGGCAGAATCGCTTCGGCCGGGCATTCGGGTTCGCACACGCCGCAATCGATGCATTCGCTGGGATTGATCACCAGCATGTTCTCGCCTTCATAGAAGCAATCGACCGGGCACACTTCCACACAATCGGTGTACTTGCACTTGATGCAGTCTTCAGTGACGACGTAAGTCATTGCGGCTCTTTCAAAAGCGGTCTTGGGAAGCGGCGGGCGGGATGCCCGCGATGGAAGGCGATGCTGCTATTGCGTTTTGCCATTTAGGGTCAAGACCGCCACCGTCAACCTCCCGATAATGCGAACGTGCCTCGGCAGGCGGACCGCGCCGGTCGGGCAGGGTGAGGAGTTCGATCACCCGCACCGTGCCCCCGATCGCCACCGTCAGCACATCCCCGATACGCACCGGCTCTGCGCCGCGCAGCACATGGTTTCTGTTGCGCCGCAAAGCGCGGGTATCGATCAGCGTTTGTGCAGCGGAGCGGGTGCGGGCGAGGCGGAGGTAAACCAGCAAACGGTCGATCCGAATCGAGTCCCTCCGCCCCGCTTGCGTCATCCCTTGAGCAGGTCCGCCAGCTTGTCGAAGGCACCACCGGCGCGGGCCGGGCCGGTGTCTGCCGGGGGTCTGGCAGGGGTCTGCGCCCTGTCTGGCCGGGGCCGAGGGGGCCGCTGGCCGCCGTCACGATCAGGTCTTGCGCCGTGCGGCTTGCCCCGGCCTTTTTCCCGGCCTTGGGCGTCGCCCTGATCCCGGCGTGTGTCCTTGCGTTCGGGGCGTTCGGGGCGTTCGGGCCGCCGATCGGCGCGCTGGTCGCTGCTCTCGCCGGGACGGCGCGGGCGCCAGTGCCAGCGGTCGGGCGCGGGCGGGCCGAACGCGCCTTCGGCCAGAGCCCGCGCCTTTTCACAGCGGAAACCCGCGCTGCCGAGCAGACGCCGGGCATTCTCGGCTTCGAGCCCGATCGAGACGGCCAGCGCCAGATCGAGCCGGAAGGCACGCCCATTGTTCCTGGCGCGCTCTTTGGGATGGGCCGCCGTGGCCACCGCTCGCGCGTCGAACGCGGCGCGCAGGATCTTTTCGGCCAGATCGACCCGGATCGCCTGGCTTCCCGCGTAGCGATAGCCCGCAGGCAGCCGACCCTTGGCCCAGCTCCCCTCGGCCAGAACCGGCAGCATCGCCTCCTGCAAGGGGCGCAGATCCAGACCCAGCGCGTGCAGCAGCCGGCGCGGCGCGGGCTTCAGCAGCGGCGCGGCAAAGATATCGAGCGCGCCGAAGGTGATGCCCAGCTTGCGCAGATAGGGGCGCATATCCTTGGGCAGATGCTCCAGCCCGGCGTCTTCGCGGCTGATGACGCCGCGCGCGTCGATCAGCGTGATCACCAGCGCGCGCGCCTGCGAGCCGGCTTCGGGATCGCGGGCGGCCTCGGCCAGTTTGCGCAAAGGCTCCAGCGGTTCGAGTTGCTTGTCGAGCCATTCCGCAAGGCCCGCCTCCAGTTTCGCCCTGGCGTTATCGGTCAGCAGCACCAGATCGCGGGTCAGCGCAAGCTTGGGGGTGCCAAACGGGTGGCCGGGGAAGGTGATGTCAGCGAGCGCCCGGCCCTGCCAACGGATTGCCCCGCCGGAAATGGTCAGTTCCGCAAGCCCTTCGCCCAGCAGCCAATCGGCCCGTTCGCCCAGAAGCGCCGGCAGTGCCTTTTCGCCCGCCGCCAGCAACATCCGGCGGTCAGCAACGCCCGCATCGGGATCGACATGGAACCGGAAGCCTTCGAGGCGGCCGATGCTTTCGCCCTCCACCGTCAGATGGCCATCAGGTTCAAGCGTGACGGGCAGCGCGCTTGCATCCTGCCCCAGCGATTTCATCAAAAGTGTCGTCCTTCGGTTCACGAAGCGTTCGGTCAGCCGCGCGTGCAGCGCATCCGAAAGCTTCGCCTCGACCGCGCGCGCCCGCGCAGCCATTTCGTCGCGTGCCAGAACCCAATCGGGCCGCTGGCAGATATAGGCCCAACTGCGAATCGCCGCAATCCGGCCTTGCAGCGTGTCGATGTCGCCCTGCATCCGGTCAAGCTCGGCAATGCGCGCCGCCACGAAATCGGCGCCCAGATAGCCCTGGGCCAGATCGTCCCACAGCCGCGCGACAAAGCGGGCGTGCTGTTCGACGCCCAGATTGCGGAAATCGGGGAGCGAACACGCCTCCCAGAACCGCCGCACGCTTCCCGCCCCGCGCACGCTGCGTCCGGTATCGTCCTCGGCCAACCGCCGCAATACGGCCATGTCGATGGCTTCGGGCGCGCCGCGCAGCACCGCATGATCGGGCCGTGCTTCCAGATCCGCAATCAGCATGGGCAGCGAATCAAACCGCGGGGTGGCGTCGCGCCAGTACAGGTGGGTGAGCGGCGCGAACTTGTGCTCCTCGATCGCGTAGACTTCCTCGTCAGTGAAAGCGAGCGGTTCGCCCGTTTCGCCTTTGCCGGTGCCCGATAGCGTGCCGAAGGTGCCGTCGCGCTGGTGCCGCCCCGCACGGCCGGCGATCTGCGCCATTTCCGAAGGGGTCAACCGGCGTTTTCTGCGCCCGTCGAACTTGCTGAGCGCTGCAAAGGCGACATGGTCCAGATCGAGGTTCAGCCCCATGCCGATCGCATCGGTGGCGACGATGTAATCCACCTCGCCCGACTGGAACATCGCCACCTGCTTGTTGCGGGTTTCAGGCGACAGCGCGCCCATCACCACCGCCGCGCCGCCTCGGAACCGGCGCAGGGCTTCGGCCATGGCGTAAACCTGCTCGACGCTGAAGGCGACCACGGCGGAGCGTTTGGGCAGGCGCGACAGCTTGCAGACCCCGGCGTGCGACAGGGTGGAAAAGCGGGGGCGGCTGGTGATGTCCGCACGCGGGATCAATGCCCTGACCATCGGTTCCAGCGTGGCGGATCCCAGGATCATCGTCTCTTCCCGCCCGCGCACATTGATCAGCCGGTCGGTGAAGATGTGCCCGCGTTCCGGATCGGCGCCCAATTGCGCTTCGTCGATCGCGACGAAGGCGTGCTGGCCGCTGACCCGCGGCATGGCCTCGGCGGTGCACAGGAAATAGCGCGCATCGGGCGGTTCAATCCGCTCCTCACCCGTGATCAGCGCGACCTGCTTGTCGCCCTTGATGGCGCGCACCCGATCATAGACCTCGCGTGCCAGCAGCCGCAGCGGGAAGCCCATCATGCCGCTGGAATGGCCGCACATCCGCTCGATCGCGAGGTGCGTTTTGCCGGTATTGGTCGGGCCGAGCACGGCGCGCACGCCGTGATCACCGGCGGCGTCGCGGGACGCGGTGTCGCGCGGGCGGGCGGGACGGGCGGGCGGGGGGGCTGGCACGATCCTGCGGTTCTGTCAGGCTTGCACCTTCGGGGCAAGGGCGGGCATGGGATCGAACGGCGCATAAGGGAAACGCCCTATCCCGCGGCAAAGGCCATTGGTCGCTGGTTAACCACGGATTTACTATGATCGGGCAAAGAAATGGGACATGGCCAAGGCGCACTTCGGACGGAGCGCGTTCGGAACGGCTGCGGCTCTCGGGGCATCAATGTTGGATCATGCGCACAAATTGACAGACGGGCACCCGCCCGACGACGCGCCCGAACCGGCGGCGCCGGAAGATCCGCGTGCGCCGGGTCCGGTGGCGCATCAGCCGGTCGGCCCGGATACCGCGCGCGATCTGCTGCCCTATCTGCGCAATTCCAAAAAGCTCGCCGCGCCCACCGCCAGGCAGATCGCCAAGCGCAAGGCGGCTGCGCGGCTGGGCGGGTTTGCGGCGCGATACGATGCGTGGCGTCATAGCGTCTCGCAGTGGTTCGACGGTCTCGATCTCGCGCCCGATCTGGCCGAAGATATCGGCAGCCGCCGCTGGCTGCGCGGGCTGGGGACAATGGTGGGGCTGGGTGTGGCGGCGCTGGCGTTCTGGCCCGATCTCACGCCGCTCGAAGCGCGCGCCGCCATGCCGCAGTCGCCTGATGTCACAAGCGAATTGCGCAGCCAGATGATCCTGCCGCTGGCCCTGGGCGCAGACAGTGGGCGCCGGATGGGGCCGACAGCGGCGGTGATCCCGCTCAAAAGCGCGCCCGAACGGCCGCAGATTCAGATGGTGGCGACGCTTGCGCCGGGCGACAGCTTCGTGTCGATGCTGCGCCGCGCTGGCGTGGCCGCGGCGGATATCGACCGCGCAACAGCGCTGGTGGGTCAGGCGCTGGCGGTAGGCGATATTGCGCCGGGAACCCAGATGGATATGCTGCTGGGCCGCCGGCCCGCGCCGGGCCAGCCGCGCCCGCTCGACAGTCTCGCCTTTCGCGCCCGGTTCGATCTGGAGCTCGAACTGACCCGTCCGGGCGTCGGCACCTTTGCGCCCGATGGCACGCCCGTGGTGCCATCCGGACCGCTGGCGTTGAAGCGCAACATCATCCGCGTCGATGAAACGCCGTTGCGCGTACGCGGGATCGTGGGATCGAGCCTTTACCGCTCGATGCGGCAGGCGGGTGTCCCGGCCAGCGCGGTGCAGGAATATCTCAAGGCGCTCGACGTGCAGGTCGACTTGGACCGCGAAGTGGGTTCCACTGACGAATTCGACATCATCATCGCCTATCGCCGCGCCGCCACGGGCGAACGGCAGGCGGGGCAATTGCTCTATGCCGGGATCGACCGCAGCGGGCGCCCGCGCACACAGTTGATGCGCTGGGGGGACGAGGGGCGGTTCTACGAAGCCTCGGGCGTGGGCGAACAGCGGCGCGGGTTGCTGGCGCCGGTGCCGGGGGCGATTTCGTCGAACTTCGGGATGCGTCGTCACCCGATCCTGGGGTATCGCCGGATGCACGCCGGGATGGACTTCAAGGCGCGTTACGGCACGCCGATCGTCGCGGTCAGCGATGGCCGGGTCAGCAGCGCGGGCCGCGCGGGCGGTTGCGGAATCGCGGTGCGGCTGGAGCATGGCGGCGCGCTGTCCACCCGCTATTGCCACATGAGCCAGATGGCGGTCCGCAGCGGCCAGCAGGTGCGGCGCGGTCAGGTGATCGGCTATGTCGGATCGACCGGCCTGTCGACCGGCCCGCACCTTCATTACGAGATGTATCGCGGCGGCCGTGCGATCAATCCGGCGAGCGTATCCTTCGTCACTCGCGCCGAACTGTCGGGCACCGAATTGCTTGATTTCCGTCGCCAGCTGATCCGGCTGAAGGAGATCGAGGTCGGCGCTGCGCTGTCGGATCTCGCGCCCTTGCCGATTGAGGTGAAGGAGCCGGTGCGCGAGATCGAGAAAATCGATACGGCGCGATTGAAGACCGGCGGCGGGACGCGCACTGCATCCCTGTAACGGGGGCTTGTGGCCAAGCGGGAATTGCGCGTAAGCCTCGCCCCATGACCGGACATTTTCCCAACACCCGCCTGCGCCGCACCCGCTCCACCGGATGGAGCCGCACGCTGCACCGTGAAACCCTGCTCACCTCTGCCGACCTGATCTGGCCGCTGTTCGTGACGGCAGGCAAGGGCGTCGAAGAACCGATCGCCACGCTGCCCGGTGTCTCGCGCTGGTCGGTCGATGGCATCGTGGCGCGGGCGAAAGAGGCTGCGGCGCTGGGTATTCCTGTGGTGGCGCTGTTCCCCAACACCCCGCGCGAATTGCGCAGCGATGACGGGGCCGAGGCGCACAACCCCGACAACCTGATGTGCCAGGCGATCCGCGCCATCAAGGACGCGTGCGGAGACTCCATCGGCGTGCTGACCGACGTGGCGCTCGATCCTTACACCTCGCATGGGCAGGATGGGCTGGTGAATGATGCGGGTTATGTCGTGAATGACGAAACCGTGGCCACGCTGGTCGATCAGGCGGTCAATCAGGCCAATGCCGGCGCGGATATCATCGCGCCGTCCGACATGATGGATGGCCGCATCGGCGCAATCCGCATGGCGCTGGAAATGAACGGGCACCACAATGTCCAGATCATGTCCTACGCCGCCAAATATGCGAGCGCGTTCTATGGCCCGTTCCGCGACGCGGTGGGCAGCAGCGGCCTGCTGAAAGGCGACAAGAAAGCCTACCAGATGGACCCGGCCAACGCCGACGAGGCGATGCGGGAAGTCGCGCTCGATATTGCCGAGGGCGCGGATTCGGTGATGGTGAAACCGGGCCTTGCCTATCTCGACATCATCTACCGCGTGAAGCAGCGGTTCGACGTGCCGGTGTTCGCCTATCAGGTGAGCGGCGAATACGCGATGATCGAAGCCGCGCACGCAGCCGGAATCGGGGATCGTGACGCGCTGGCGCTGGAAAAGCTGATCGCCTTCAAACGCGCCGGATGCAGCGGCATCCTGACCTACCACGCCGCCCATGTTGCGCGCCTGCTGAACGGCTGACGCCGTGGCGGCGTTTCACCACGAAACCGCCCGTCTGGTGCTGCGCGGCTGGCGCGATGCGGACTGGGCGGCGTTTTGGCAGGTGACCAACACGCCAGCGGTGATGCGCTGGTTGGGCGGCGTCGTTGATGCGGACAAGCGCGGGGCGATTCGGGCGCGGCTGGAAGGCTACCAGCGCGATCACGGTCACACCTTCTGGGTGGTGGAACGCAAGGACGATGGCGCGCTGCTGGGCTTTTGCGGCTTGAAACGTTCCAATCAGCCGGGCGGGCCGCAAGGGATGATGGAAGTCGGCTGGCGGCTGCGCGAGGATGCCTGGGGGAAGGGCTATGCGAAGGAGGCGGCCACCGCCGCGCTCGATTGCGCGTTCGCTCGGTTCGGCGCGGACGAGGTGATCGCGCTGACGGTGGAGCGTAACGCCGCAAGCTGGGGGCTGATGCGGCGGCTGGGGATGGAACGGCGCGCGGATCTCGATTTCGACAGCCCCGATTTCGATCCCGAAAACCCGCGAATCATCGCTTATGCCATCACCCGAGACGGCTGGCTGGGGGCATGACGGCACCCGTCCTGACGACCGAGCGGTTGGTGCTGCGTCAGACCGGGGAAGATGATCTCGATGCCCACATGGCGCTGTTCAACACGCCGGCTGTTACGCAGCATCTTGGCGGCGTCCAGTCCCGCGCGAGGATCGCTGGCGGATGGGCTATGCCTACGAAGCGATGCGCGCCGTGATGGAATGGGGCTTTACCGTTCATGCCGCGCCGCATCTGGTCGCCATCACGGTGGATGGGAATGTCGGCAGTTGGCGCTTGATGCGAAAGCTCGGGATGGCGCGCCGCGCCGACCTCGATTTTCCGGAGGACCCCCGGAGACGAGATCTTAACCATAACATCGTATACGGAATCACCCGTACGCCATGGATTGATCGCTCATGACGTCTCCCCGCCGCGCGCTGTTTGTTGCAGCCATTCTTGCCGGCAGTTTTCTGTTGTTTCTGGTCCAGCCACTGATGGCGCGGCTCGCGCTGCCGCGGCTGGGCGGCACGCCGAATGTCTGGAACAGCGCGATGCTGGTCTATCAGGCGCTGCTGCTGGGGGGTTATGCCTATGCCCACGTGATCGACAGATTGCCGCTGCGGCGCCAGTTGATGCTGCACACCGGATTGCTTGCCCTTGCTGCGCTGACATTGCCGCTGGGGTTGGCGGATCTGTCCGATTTCGGACCGGGAATGGAGGCGCTGTGGGTGCCGGCGCTGCTGTTCGCCTCGGTCGGGCCGGTGTTTTTCCTGATCTCTGCGCAGGCGCCGCTGATCCAGCGCTGGTATGCGGCCGATTCCCACGCCGGCGATCCCTATCCGTTGTATGCCGCATCAAACCTCGGCAGTTTTGGCGGTTTGCTGTGCTACCCGATCCTGATCGAGCCGTTTTTGCCGCTTGGCCAGCAAAGCCTGATCTGGAGCCTGGGTTACGGCGCCATGCTGGTGCTGCTGTTGTTTGTCGTGTGGGCCCGCTGGAACAGTATCGCGCCCGAACAATCAAACGGGGCCGAGGGCCGTGGCTGGGGCCGATGATGCCGGTGTTGCAGCGCCTGTCGGGTGGCAGCGGATCGCGTTGTGGCTGGCGCTGGCGGCCGTGCCTTCGGGCCTGATGCTGTCGACCACCACGCACCTTACCACCGATATCTTTGCGATGCCGCTTTTGTGGGTCATCCCGCTGGGCGTGTATCTGCTCAGCTTCAGCGTCGCCTTTGCCGAGAACCGCCTGCTGGCGCAGATCATCACGCGCGCTGCGCCCTTTGTCGTGCTGTTTTCGGGCGGGATGGCCATGCTGTCCCAATCCAGCGGCGGGATCGGGCTGATGGTGGCTTCGGTGATGTTGCTGTTCGTCGTCGCGGTCGCATTGCACGCCCGGATGTATGATCTGCGCCCCGATTCGTCGCGATTGACCCTGTTCTATCTGGTGATGTCGGCAGGCGGCGCCCTGGGTGGATTGTTCACCGCCCTGATTGCGCCGCTGGTGTTCGATTGGGTGTGGGAGCATCCGCTGCTGGTGTTCGCCGCAGCGGCGCTGATCCCGCTGGGCGGGTTGATGGCATGGCAGGATCGCCTGGTGGCGGACCAGAAGCGGCGTTTGATGCTGCTGACGGCGGGGATTGTCCTGGCCTTCGTCCTGGGTTGGTATCTGTTCATTGCCACTGCGGCAACGGACGGCTCCAAATTCTGGGCGGTCGCAGCCTTCTTTGCGCTTGCGCTGTTGGCACTGCTGCTCAAGTTCAACCGGCTCGCCTTTGTGGTGGTGTTCGGTCTGATGATGGTGGGCGTCGGCGCGCCGGGGCATGGCAGTGCCTATGCCAAGGGGGAACGCCTGCGCAGCTATTTCGGAGTCTACACCGTCACCGATCTGCCAACCCACGGATACCGCCAGATCACCCACGGCACGACCTTGCACGGCCGCCAGTATCTGAGCGCGCAGCGGCGCCGCGAACCGACCACCTATTACGGCCGCAATGCCGGTGTCGGGCTGGTGCTGGCCAATGCCGCGACGGTTTATGGTCCGGGCGCCACTGTCGGGATCGTGGGTCTCGGAGCCGGGACGCTGGCTTGCTATCGCGCGCCGGACCAGACCTATCGCTTCTACGAGATCGATCCGGCGATCCTGGATTTTTCGACCCGTGGCCAGTTTTCGTACCTGTCCGATTGCGCACCTGACAGCGAGACCATCATCGGTGATGCCCGGATCGAGCTCGAACGTGGGCCTGCGGCCCAGTATGACGTGCTGGTGGTGGATGCCTTTTCATCCGACGCGATCCCGCTGCATCTGCTCACCCGCGAGGCGCTGCAGGCCTATCGCCGCACCATCACGGAAAATGGCGCGGTGCTGATCCACATCTCCAATCGCTTCATCGAGCTTGAGCCGGTGTTGGCGGCGCTGGCGCGCGATGCCGGTATGTCTGCGGCGATACGGTATGATCAACCCGATGCGTCAACCGATCTGACAGCGTCGAAATGGGTGGTCCTGTCACCCTCGGCGCAATCGCTGGGGGCGATCCGGCAGGCAACCGGCGCCGATAAGTGGACCGCGCTGCAAAAACCCGCCGGATCGGTGTGGAGCGACGAATATGCCTCGACACTGCCGCATTTCCGCTGGAACACGCTGTTCGGACAAGACAACTGACAAGAGTGCCCTGTATGCCGCAAGATCCCCCACGCCTGCTCGATCGACCGGGCGTCACGATTGTTCCGATCCATGGGAAAACGCCCAGGATCCATGAAACCGCGTTTATTGCGCCCGGCTGCACGATCATCGGCGATGTCGAAATCGGGGCGGGCAGTTCGATCTGGTACAATTGCGTGCTGCGCGCCGACGTCTTTTCGATCCGCATCGGGGAACGATCCAATGTGCAGGACGGCAGCATCCTCCATTGCGACCCGCCGCGTCCGGGTGACCCCGATGGCTGTCCGCTCATCATCGGGGATGATGTGCTGATCGGCCACATGGCGATGGTGCATGGATGCACAATCCACGACCGCGGGTTTGTCGGCCTTGGCGCGATCGTGATGAACAAGGCGGTGGTCGGGTCCGACGCGATGCTGGCGGCGGGCGCGATGCTAACCGAGCGCAAGGTGATGGGAACACGCGAACTATGGGCCGGTCGCCCAGCGACAAAGCTGAAGGATCTGACCGATGCGGCTGTGGCCGGAATGCGCGCGGGCGTGATGCATTACGCCGAAAACGCCAAGGCCCATGCCGAGGCCGTGGCGGCCGCGCTTTAGCGCAGCGTTTCGATCTCATCGGCGAAGGGTGCGTCAGGGGTGAGGATGCGCCAGTTCTGCGGGCGGCGGCTGTCGATCACCACGACCCCGCCCTTGGGACAGATGTCGAGACACGGCACCTCGATCACCCCGACCTGCGCCTTGCGCCCCTTGCCCGCGCCCAGTTCGCGTTTCAGCGCGGCGGACAGGCGTTTGTCATCGGGGCCGAACCCGCGACCCTTCTTCTCCAGCTTCTTCGAGCATTTCTTGCACACCAGCACAGCGTGCGACCAGTTGGAACGGACTTTCGTTTTCATTCGGAGCCCAACCGGTCCGATGGCGTTTTGATCCCTGCCGCAAACCCCCAAAGCGTTACTGCGACCCCGGCGGCTGCTCCGGCGGCAAGCGCGCTCCACAACAGCCCGTATCCCCGTGTCGAGGGAAGCGGCGCGCCTGCCAGCCTGGCGGCGATCCCTTGGCCGAACCGCACCAGTGCGCCGGTCATCTAAGTCACGCCCACGGTCACCTCGCCATCGCGGGCGAAGACATTGTTGGCCACACCCATCGCCAGGGCCGATGCGGCAAGGAAGGGGAGCGGCCAGCCCGCCGCCAGCGAGACCGCGGCGCCTGCCAGCAGCACGGCCACCAGCCCGAGCAAGACCGGCTTGCGGCGCTCTGCCGTTCGCCGTCCGATCAGCGCGCCCGATATGACGCCGGCCAGAAAGCAGCCGATCAGCCCCAGCGGCGCCAGCGCCAGCGCGGGGCGCGCCAGCAGATCCACCCCCATCCGCGTGGTGTTGCCGGACATGAAGCTGGTGAAATATCTGCCCGCCACCACAAACCCGGTCGCATCGACCAGCCCCGCCAGACCGGCAAGGCCCAGGGCAAGGCGTTGCCGCGCAGGGTCATAGCGATGCACTGCGTCCGGCGATCAGGCGGCTGGCTGGCGCAGATATTTCATCATATGGCCCACATAATCGATCTTGCCGATTGGGACGCCTTCCATGCGCAGGATCGCATAGACGCTCATCAGATGGAAATAGAGCTGCGGGGTCGCCCAGTCGCGGCAATATTCGTGGGCTTGCATCGCGAAGGCCATGCCGTTGGGTAGATCGAAATCCACCATGTCGTCAGCCGCCGGCCAGGTCGCATGGTAGGCGTCGGCGACCATGTCCTGCGTGGCGGCGATCCGCGCAGCCGCATCGGCGAAGCTGGCGATATCGCTTTCGTCCGCTGTCAGATCCCGGCTGCAAAGCCGGTTGAGCGCGATACGGACCTGATCCAGCGTGAAGCGGATCTGGGTATGCAGCGGAAACATGTCGTCGGCCAACCGGGCTGTCAGCAGCGCCTCACCTTTTTCGTGCGCGCTCGCCCTGGATGTCAGGGTGTCCAGCGTGGCGAGCATATTTGTATAAGTCGCAAGTGCAGCGGTGGCGTAGGACATGGCTCTCTCCCGATGGTGTGCACGCGAGGTAGGCTGCGTCTAGTCCTTTATCAACGCCCGCAACCCTTCGATCCGGTCCGCCTCGTGCGCGGGCTTGTCCCAGCGGATGCGGTGGATGCGGGGGAAGCGCATGGCGAGGCCGCTTTTGTGGCGTTTGGAGGTGTGGACGCTATCGAAGGCGACCTCGAACACCAGTTCGCGCTTCACCTCGCGTACCGGGCCAAAGCGGCCCACCGTGTTCTGCCGCACGAACTTGTCGAGCAGCTTCAATTCCGCATCGGTGAACCCGGTATAGGCCTTGCCCACCGGCAGCAGCTCCGCGCCCGCATCAGGATCGCCATCCCAGCAACCGAAGGTGAAGTCCGAATGGAAGCTGGATCGTTTGCCGCTGCCGCGCTGGGCATACATCACCACGCAATCGATCAGCAGCGGATCGCGCTTCCACTTGTACCACAAGGCGACCTTGCGCCCCGCAACGTAAGGGCTGTCGCGGTGCTTCAGCATCAGGCCCTCGATCGCCTCGTCGCGCGCGGTGTCGCGGATCGCGGCGAGCGCGGCGAAATCCTCGGCCTCGACCAGCAGGGACAGGTCGAAATGGCTGGCGGGCAGGCGCGGGAGCAGGGCTTCCAAAGTCGCGCGGCGCGACTTCCACGGCTGTTCGCGCCAATCGGTGCCGTCCAGCAGCAGCACATCGTAAAGCCGCACGAAGGCAGGATATTCCTTCAACATCTTGCCCGACACGGTCTTGCGTCCGAGCCGCTGTTGCAGCGCATTGAAACTCGCCGCGCCGCCCTGGGTGGTGTCATTGGCTTCCCCCCCCTGCGCAGAGCCGCGCACCAGCAATTCGCCATCGAGCACCGCGTCCATCGGCAGCACGTCCAGCAATTCGGGAAAAGTGGCGGAAATATCGTCGCCCGAGCGTGAATAGACCCGCGTTTCAGCGCGGCCTTCAGTGTCCGTGGTGCGCACCAACTGCACCCGGATGCCGTCCCACTTCCATTCGGCGGCGTAATCTTTCAGATCGACTTGCGTCTCCTCCAGCGGGTGCGCCAGCATGAAAGGGCGAAAGCGCGGAACACCGGCCAGATCAGGTGGCGGGCCACCATCCGCCGCCCATTGAAACAACGCGGTATAGGGCGGAGTGAGGGCGTGCCAATATTCCTCGACCTCCTCCACCGTGACATCGAAGCCTTGCGCAAAGGCGACCTTGGCGAGCCGCGCCGAGATGCCCACACGCATCCCGCCGGTGGCCAGTTTGATCAGGGCATAGCGGCCCTTGGCGTCCATGCGGTCGAACAGCCCGGGCAATTCCCTGGGCGCGGTGGCGCGGGTGAGCGCGGACAGGCGCTCGACCACCTCGGCCAGCGACAGCGGCGGCTGCGGCGCGGCATTTTCCGGTTCAGGCCAGAGCAGGCTGGCGGTTTCGGCCGTATCGCCCACGAAATCGCGGCTCATCGCCCACAGGGCGGGATCGACCCGTTCCAGCATCAGGTTGCGGATAGTCGCCGATTTGACCGCGGGGAAATCCAGCCCTTCGGTCAACCCTGCCATAGCCCACCCGCGATCGGGATCGGGCGCAGCGCGCAGATAGGCGGCGATCAGCGCCAGTTTGCGGTTCCGGCTGGTGGTATAGACCAGCGCATCGAGCAGGGCGGCAAACTCCTCCATCAAGACGCGCCGCCGCGTTCATTGCACCGCCATACGAATCGGTTAGAGGATTTCGCCGACGCAATGCACCTGCGCGTCTTCAACAAGGAATCGCCTGTATGAAGTTCATTCCGCTTGCCGCTATCGGTCTTGCCGCCGCTGCCCTGACCGCCCCGGCTTTCGCTGACGACAGCGCGGCCGCTGCCACCACGGCCGCTGCCTTCACCATCGACACCCCGATCGAAGTGCTGATGGCGGACGAGCGCGCCAATGCCGTGGTCGCCAAGCATTTTGCCGGGCAGGATCTGACGCAGCACCCGGCCTATGAACAGTTCAAGACGCTCAGCCTCAAGGCGGTCGCGCCGTTCTCGCAAGGGTTGATCACCGACGAAATGCTGGAAAAGATCGCCGCCGATCTCGCCACGATCCAGTAAGCCATCATGGGGGACGGGGGCGCTAGTCATCCTCGTCCTCGTAGCCCACCAGCGCCAGGGCCCGCGCGCGGCGCTGGCTGAGTTCGCACCAGCGTAGCAGCGCTTGCTCGCGGCCATGGGTGATCCAGGTTTCCTGCGGGTTCACTTCGCGGATCGTTCGCGTCAGCTCGTTCCAGTCGGCATGGTCGGAAATGACCAGCGGCAGTTCGACCCCGCGCTGGCGGGCGCGGGCGCGCACCCGCATCCATCCGCTCGCCATGGCCGTGATCGGATCGGGCAGGCGGCGGCTCCAGCGGTCATTCAGGGCAGACGGCGGCGCGATGACGATGTGACCGCGCATGTCGTCCTTGGTCGCATCGCTCACCAGCTTGAGATCGCCCAGCGCGACGCCGTGCTCCTCATACAGCCGGCACATCGCCTCCATCGCGCCGTGAAGCCAGATCGTATCGGTATGTCCCGTTGCGCGCAGTTCCGCGATCACCCGCTGCGCTTTACCGAGCGCATAGGCACCCACAAGCACGCAGGCGTCGGGGTTTTCAGCGCGGGCATCCAGCAGCTTGCCGATCTCCTCGCCGATCGGCGGGTGCGTGAAGACGGGCAGGCCAAAGGTCGCCTCGGTGATGAAGATATCGCACGGCGTGACCTGAAACGGCGCGCAGGTCGGGTCGGGCACGCGCTTGTAATCGCCGGTGATGACGACCCGCTCGCCCGCGTGTTCGAACAGAATCTGCGATGATCCCAGCACGTGTCCGGCAGGCAGATAGGTCGCGGTCACGCCGCCGCCGATGCTGACCGTCTCGCCATAAGCCACCGGCTGCGCGCCCTCTGCCGTGGCGTAGCGCAGCTTCATGATCGCCAGCGTTTCGGGCGTGGCGATGGTGATGCCATGCCCGCCGCGGGCATGATCGGCATGGCCATGCGTCACCAAGGCGCGTGGAACGGCGCGCGCGGGATCGACCCAGGCATCGGCGGGGACAATGTGAATGCCCCACGGTTCGGGCCGGATCCAGGAAAAGGGGGCGGTCATGGTGTCCTAAACCACAAGGGCGCGAGAGAGGTTCCTCTCCCGCGCCCCGTTTTGTGCGTCGCTTTGCCTCAGCCTTCGTCGGTTTCCGGGGCGGGCTTCTTGGCCGGCGCATTCTTTTTCACCGAGACCTTCTTGGCCATTTTCACCTTGGGCGGGGCCGGGGTCATTTCAAAGCTCGGCTTGTTGTCCTTCACCGTGACATGCACCTCGCCGCCTTCGGCCAGCTTGCCGAACAGCAGTTCCTCCGCCAGCGGCTGCTTGATCTTGTCCTGGATCAGGCGGCTCATCGGACGGGCGCCGTAGAGCTTGTCGTAGCCCTTGTCCCCCAGCCACGCACGCGCGTCGCTGTCGAACTGGATGTGGACGTTCTGTTCGGCCAGCTGCAATTCCAGCTGGAGGATGAACTTGTCGACCACGCGGGCAACGATGCTCTTGCCCAGATAGGCGAAGGGTACGATCGCATCGAGACGGTTGCGGAACTCGGGCGTGAACATCTTGTTCACCGCTTCGGTCCCGGCATCGGCCTTGGATACGTCGCCAAAGCCGATCCCGCTACGCGCCATGTCCGATGCGCCCGCATTGGTGGTCATGATGAGGACCACATTGCGGAAATCGACTGTCTTGCCGTGGTGATCGGTCAGGCGGCCATTATCCATCACCTGCAACAGGATGTTGAACAGGTCGGGGTGCGCCTTTTCGATTTCGTCGAGCAGAAGCACGCAATGCGGGTTCTGATCAATCGCATCGGTCAGCAGACCGCCCTGATCGTAGCCGACATAGCCCGGAGGCGCACCGATCAGGCGGCTGACCGAGTGACGCTCCATATATTCGGACATGTCGAACCGCTTGAGCTCGATCCCCATGATCGTGGCAAGCTGGCGGGCAACCTCGGTCTTGCCGACGCCCGTCGGCCCACTGAACAGGAAACTGCCGATCGGCTTGTCCGGATCGCGCAAGCCTGCGCGGGCCAGCTTCATTGCGGTCGACAGCCGTTTGATCGCCTCGTCCTGCCCGAACACGACGTGCTTGAGATCGCGTTCGAGGTTTTCGAGCGCCTTCTTGTCGTCCTTGCTGACCGACTTGGCGGGGATGCGCGCCATCGTCGCGATGACCATTTCGATCTCGCGCGCGGTGATGGTCTTCTTGCGGCGGCTCGGCGGCACCAGCATCTGCATCGCGCCGACTTCGTCGATCACGTCGATCGCCTTGTCCGGCAGCTTGCGGTCATTGATGTAACGCGCCGACAGTTCCACCGCGGTCTTGATCGCGTCGGGGGTGTATTTCACCTTGTGGTGATCCTCGAACGCGCTGCGCAGACCTTTCAGGATCTTGATCGTGTCCTCGATCGTGGGTTCGTTCACGTCGATCTTCTGGAACCGGCGCAGCAGCGCGCGGTCCTTTTCGAAGTGGTTGCGGAACTCCTTGTAAGTGGTCGAACCGATGCAGCGGATCGCACCGCTCGACAGCGCGGGCTTGAGCAGGTTCGAGGCATCCATCGCCCCGCCGCTGGTCGCGCCGGCACCGATCACGGTGTGGATCTCGTCGATGAACAGCACCGCGTGCGGCATCGCTTCCAATTCGGTGACGACCTGCTTCAGTCGCTCCTCGAAATCGCCGCGATAACGCGTGCCCGCCAGCAGCGCGCCCATGTCGAGCGAATAGATCACCGCAGGCGCCAGCACTTCGGGCACATCGCCTTCGACGATCTTGCGCGCCAGGCCTTCGGCAATCGCTGTCTTGCCCACGCCGGGGTCGCCGACATAAAGCGGGTTGTTCTTGGAACGGCGGCACAGGATCTGGATCGTCCGGTCAACCTCCGGCCCGCGCCCGATCAGCGGATCGATCTTGCCCGCTTCGGCGCGCGCGTTGAGGTTGACGGTGAACTGGTCGAGCGCCGTTTCCTTCTTGCTGCCGCCCGCTTCCTTGGTCTGCGCCGGTTCGTCGGACTTTTCCGTGCCGCCGGCGCTCTTCGGTTCGATCTGGCGGCCGCCCTTGCCAATGCCGTGGCTGATGAAGCTGACCGCATCCAGCCGGCTCATGTCCTGCTGCTGGAGGAAATAGACCGCGTAGCTATCGCGTTCGGAGAACAGCGCGACCAGCACGTTGGCGCCGGTGACGGTGTCCTTGCCGCTGGATTGGACATGCAGGATCGCGCGCTGAATGACCCGCTGGAAGCCTGCGGTGGGCTGCGGATCGGCCCCGTCCTCGGTTTTGAGCGACTGGTATTCCTGATCGAGATATTGCTTCACCACCTCGCCCAGTTCGGCCAGATCGACTCCGCAGGCGGACATCACGGCCGCACCGTCCTCATCATCGATCAACGCCAGCAACAGGTGTTCGAGCGTGGCATATTCGTGTCGCCGTTCGGACGCATTGCCAAGCGCGTTGTGCAGCGTGCGTTCGAGATTTTGGGCGAAGCTGGGCATGGGTAAGGCCTCTATCTGCGGGAGGATGCTCGTGGCGAAGGAGCGGAGGAAGCCAGTTTCCAACAATATGGGATGGACTGCGCAAATTGCGAATCCCCTAAAGGTGATACGCTGGGAGATACGGGGAAAGATACGGGCCGGATCATCCGCCCCCTTTCGCAAACAGCGCATCGGCGGCAGCGCGATGGGCGGCGGCCTTGTCGCGATGTGCTGTCACACGGGCGATTTCGGCGTGGAGCAGAGCGATCCGGTCATTGAGTTCGGCCTGCGAATAGGGGCCGAGATCCTCGTGTCCGAGGCGACTCGCCGCGTCTCCGCTGGGCCTGGGACGATCGGGTTCTTCCATTGGGATGCAGCATCAGGGGGAAGCGGCTTGCTGTCAATCGGCGAGACGGTTATTCGCGCTGGCACGATGGTGAACGGGGCTGGTTGAGGGGTAAGACGTCGATGATCGCAGGCCAAGGGGCGCAATTGCCCGAAACAATGCAGGCGATCGGCTTCGACGCGCCAGGCGGTCCGGATGTGCTGCGGCCCGAAACCCTGCCGCTGCCGCGCCTGCGCCCCGATGATGTGCTCATCAAGGTGGCCTATGCCGGGGTCAACCGGCCCGATTGCCTGCAACGTGCCGGAATGTACCCCGCGCCAAAGGGCGCCTCGCCGCTGCTGGGGCTTGAAGTATCGGGCGAGGTTGTCGCGGTCGGCACCGAGGTTCCGCGCGAGATGATCGGGCAATTCGTCGCCGCGTTGACGCCAGGCGGCGGTTACGCCGAATATTGCGCGGCGCATTGGCAGCACTGCCTGCCGGTCCCCGAGGGCATGATGCTGTCCGAAGCAGCCGCCGTGCCCGAGACGCTGTTTACCGTCTGGCACAACCTGTTCGAGCGGGGTCTGGCCCGCGATGGCGAGACCGCGCTGATCCACGGTGGCACCAGCGGGATCGGGACAATGGCGATTATGCTGGGCAAAGCGTTCGGCCTCAAGGTGATCGTGACCTGCGGCGACACCGCCAAATGCGCCGCGGCGACCCGGATCGGCGCGGACCTTGCGATCAATTACCGTGAAACCGACTATGTCGAGGCGGTCATGGCGCATACCGAGGGCAAGGGTGTGCATGTGGTGCTCGACATGGTGTCGGGCGATTATGTGGCGCGCAACCTCAAATGCCTTGCCGAAGATGGCCGTCATGTCACCATCGCGGTGCTGGGCGGTGCCAAGGCCGATCTGAACATGGCGGTCGTGATGATGAAGCGGCTGACCCTGACCGGATCGACCCTGCGTCCGCGCACCGATGGGTTCAAGGCCGCGCTCGCCGATGAGATCGCCGACAATGCCTGGCCGCTGTTCGCAGACGGCGAACTGTCCCCCGTGATGGATATGACCTTCCCGCTGGCGCAAGCCGCCGCCGCCCATGCGCGCATGGAAGCGGGCGATCACATCGGCAAAATCGTGCTGGAAGTGGCCAAAAGCGGTGACATGGGCTGACGCGCTCATGCTCCCCCCAAAGGGTCACTTGCGGCGGACACCAGTCGTTAAAAAAGCGGTTTTTGGTGAAAAAGGGCCCGTTTTTGCCATCAGCCCGTCATAAAACCCGGATCTGACTCGGAACCGTCATTCTCCTGCGCAATGCCTGTAACAATAGCCTGTCATGACAGCGGCATTGCAAGACGAGTTTTTCGGGGATTGCGTATGACCGGTTCCGACCTGTCCGAATTGATCGGCAACAATGTCGCCAGCCTCCCGCTGAGTGCGCCACGAACGCCCGAGCCCGAAGGAGCCGAACGGCGCAGCTTCCGCACCATCTGGATCAGCGACGTGCATCTGGGCACCAAGGGCTGCAACGCCGACATGCTGATCGACTTCCTCGACACCACCGACAGCGAAACGATGTATCTTGTGGGTGACATCATCGATGGCTGGCGGCTGAAGAAGAAGTTCTACTGGCCGTCTGCGCACAACGACATCGTCTGGCGCATCATGAAACGCGCCCGGCGCGGCACGCGGGTGGTTTATATCCCCGGCAACCATGACGAGATGTTCCGCCAGTTTACGGGCCTGAACTTCGGCGGGATCGAAATCCGCCGCGCCGCCTTCCACGATACCGCCGACGGGCGCCGGTTGATGGTGCTGCACGGGGACGAATTCGACGCCGTGATGCTCTCGCACCGCTGGCTCGCCTTCGTGGGCGATCATGCCTATCATCTCATGATGAACCTGAATGTCACCGTAAACGCGGTGCGCGGCTGGCTGGGCAAGCCTTACTGGTCGCTCAGCAAGGCGGCCAAGCACAAGGTCAAGAACGCGGTCGAATTCATCGGCAAATACGAAGAGGTCGTGGCCCGCGCCGCGGGCGAGCGCGGTGTTGACGGCGTGGTATGCGGCCACATCCACACCGCTGAATTCCGGATGTTCGAACATAACGGCAAGCCGGTCGAATACTGGAATGATGGCGACTGGGTCGAAGGTTGCAACGCGCTGGTCGAACATCACGACGGGCGGATGGAAATCCTGCACTGGCCCGAGGAAATCAAGCGTCGCAGCGAGGCGGCCGAGGCGTCACAGACGCGCCACCCGGCCGATCCGGCCCGCGAGGCCGCGTGAACCGGTACACCACGATCCAGCCCGATAACGCCTCTCCTGCACCTGTGCCCGCTTCGATTGCGCCTGCATCCATCGCAATCGTCACCGATGCCTGGCATCCGCAGACCAATGGGGTGGTGCGCACGCTGTCGACCACATGCGACGTGCTGCGCGGCTGGGGCCATGACGTCACGGTGATTTCGCCCGAAGGCTATCCGTCGATCCCCGCGCCCACCTATCCCGAAATCCGCCTCGCCCTGACCGCGCCGGGTGCTGTCGGACGGCATCTCGCGCGCATCGCACCCCAGGCGGTGCATATTGCCACCGAAGGCCCCTTGGGATTGGCCGCGCGGCGGTATTGTCTGCGCCGCAAGGTGCCCTTCACCACCGCCTATCACACCCAGTTTCCCGATTACCTCGCCCGCCGCACCCGTCTGCCGGCGCGTGTCTTCTGGCCCTATATCCGCTGGTTCCACCGCCCCGCGCAAAGCATCATGGTCGCCACCGAGACGATCCGGACCCAGTTGCGCGAACAGGGCCTGACCCGGCTCACCCACTGGAGCCGCGGTGTCGACTTGGCGTGTTTCTCGCCCACCGCCCTGCCGCCGCCCGAATATGCCGGGATCGCCGGGCCGATCCTGCTGTATGTCGGGCGGGTGGCGGTCGAGAAGAATATCGAGGCCTTCCTCGCCTGCCCCTATCCCGGCACCAAGGTGGTGGTGGGTGACGGGCCGGCGCGTGCCGGGTTGCAGGCGAAGTTTCCCGATGCGCTGTTCCTTGGCAAGCGCATTGGGGCGGATCTGGCGGGCTGTTATGCGGGCGCCGACGTGTTCGTTTTTCCCAGCCGCACCGATACCTTCGGGCTCGTGATGATCGAGGCACTGGCCTGCGGGACTCCGGTGGCCGCTTTTCCGGTGGCCGGACCGCTCGATATCGTTACCGATGCCGTCGGCGCGTTGTCCGAAGACCTCACCCGCGCCATTGACGCGGCCCGCTATTGCGACCGTTCGGCCTGCGCAGCCTATGGCGCGAGCTATTCGTGGGAGGCCGCCACGCAACAGTTCCTGGCAGGCCTGGTGCCCTTGCAGGCGGACGAGGCGGTATCGCTTCAGGCTGCGCAGGCGTTTTGATTCAAGGTTTGCTTGCCGTTTCTGCGCAATTGGCCTATCTGTAAATCCAATGTGGCCGCTCCGAAAGGGGCGGCCCTTTCATTTTCAACGGAGATTTCCCCATGGCGACCAAGGATCAGCCCAAGCCGCTGATGCCGCATGCCACTGCGACGTGGCTGGTGGACAACACCGCGCTCTCGTTTGAGCAGATCGCCGAGTTCTGCGGCCTCCACATTCTTGAAGTGCAGGCGATGGCCGATGATCTGGCCAGCAGCAAGTATACCGGGCGTGATCCGGTTCACGCGGGCGAGTTGACGCAGGGCGAGATCGAGAAGGGTCAGGAAGACGCGACCTATTCGCTCAAGATGCACAAGGCCCCGGTCGAAGTGACCCGGACCAAGGGCCCGCGCTACACTCCGGTGTCGAAGCGTCAGGACAAGCCTGATGGCATCGCCTGGATCCTGCGCAGCCACCCCGAAGTGTCCGACGCGCAGATCGGCAAGTTGATCGGCACCACCCGCAACACCATCGGCGCGATCCGCGATCGCAGCCACTGGAACATCCAGAACATCACGCCCAAGGATCCTGTGACTCTGGGCCTGTGTTCGCAGCGCGAACTCGATGCGATGGTGGCCAAGGCGGCCAAGCGCGCCGGGATCGTCGAAGACGTCGATGCCCCCGCCAAGCCCGAGCGTAACGACCGCGAAAATCTGATCGCGGAACTGCGTGCAGAGCGTGATGCCACTGTTCAGGCCGCAGGCAAGGCCGCGCAGGAAGCCGAGGCCGAAGCCTGGCTCGCCGCACGCCGCGCTGCCGAAGCGGCCGAAGAAAAGATCGACCCCGAAAGCGGGTTCATCTCGAACTGATTGACGGTGCCGGGGCGGGTTTCGGCCGCCCCGGCAACCTCTGGCTACCCATGCTGTCGCCGTGCAAAAAGCGACAAGGCGCCCGCGACTTTCGCTTGTGCGCCGTGTGATTGTCCGCCAGTATTATTGACATGCCTGTCAGTAATGCCGCCTATCACCACCCCACGCCCCTCGACACCCGGTTTGAACCGATGAGCCTTCCGGCGATGCTGGAACGCAGCGTCCGCGCCAATCCGGATGCGCCGTTCCTGCACTTTTTGGGGCGCACCTACAGCTACAAACAGATCTTCGCGCAGGCGCAGGCTTTTGCGTTGGGTCTGACCGAAGCGGGCATCGTGAAGGGCGACCGGGTCGGCCTGTTCCTGCCCAATGTGCCGATCTACGCCGCCGCCTATTACGGTGCGATGATGGCGGGCGCGGTGGTGGTGAACTTCTCGCCGCTCTATTCGGTCGAGGAATTGAGCTGGCAGGTGGGCGATTCCGGCACGCGGGTGCTGGTGACGCTGGATGTGCCGGAACTCTACAAGACCGCGAAGAAGGTGCTGGACGGGTCCGGGCTCGAAACGCTGGTCGTCGGCAGCCTTGCCGATATGCTGCCGTGGTACAAGGGCGCGGCGCTGAAGCTGCTGAAGCGCAGCCAGATTGCCGATGTCGCCTATGGCGGCGAAGGCTCGGCAATCCGCCGCTGGGCCGACATGACGCCGAACCGGCCGTTCACGCCCATCGAAGTCACCGCATCTGACCTTGCCCTGTTGCAATACACCGGCGGCACCACCGGGCGGCCCAAGGGTGCGATGCTGGGGCATGACCAGCTTTCGGTGAACGCGCAGCAGGTCGCAGGCATCAACCCCTTCGGTAATGCGCAAGGCGAGGTGTTCATGGGCGCGCTGCCGTTCTTCCACGTCTTCGCCAACACCGCGCTGCTCAACCACGCTTGTGTCACCGGTGCGTCGATCGCGATGGTCCCCCGGTTCGAAACCAAGCAGGTTCTGGAAACGATCCAGAAATACCGCTGCACCGGCTTTCCCGGCGTGCCGACGATGTTTCAGGCGATGCTCGATCACCCCGATCTGGCCAAGACCGACCTTTCCAGCCTCAAGATCTGCATTTCCGGCGGCGCGCCGATGCCGGGGCCGGTCCATGTCCGCTTTGAAGAGGCGACCGGCGTGCGGCTGGTCGAAGGCTACGGCCTCACCGAAAGCGCCGGTGTGGTGTCGGCCAACCCCTATGACGGGTTCCGCAAGCGTGGCACCATTGGCCAGTTAGTCGCGGGAACCGAAGTGATCCTGCTCGACAAGGAAGATCCCTCGAAGCTGGCCCCCGAAGGCGAGCCGGGGGAGCTTGCCGTCTGCGGCCCGCAGGTGATGCGCGGCTATTGGAACCGGCCCGAAAACGACGCCGATTGCTTTGCGGAGCGCGATGGCAAACGCTACCTGCGCACGGGCGATGTCGCACGGGTGGATGAGGACGGGTTCCTCGAAATCGTCGACCGCATCAAGGACATGATCGCGGTGAACGGTTTCAAGGTGTTTCCCAGCGTGGTCGAGGATGTGATCCTTGAACACGCAGCGGTCAAGGAGGCGCTGGTGATCGGTGTGCCTGACGCGCAGCGCGGCGAAGTGCCGCGTGCCTATGTCACGCTGAACGAGGACGCATCAGCCACGGCTGAGGAATTGGCCGCATGGCTCAACGCCAAGATCGGCAAGCACGAACGGGTCGATTCCGTGGTGATCCGCGAAAGCCTGCCCAAGACGATCATCGGCAAGCTGGATCGCAAGACGTTGCGGGCCGAGGTGCTGTAGCGCCTTATTCGGCGGCTTCGACGCTGCTCGGCACAGCTTTCACCGCCTGACGGGCATTGGGAGCAAAGCGTCCGTCGACCTCTGCGCCCTGCTCGATCGTCAGCGCGTCATAATGGACATCGCCGTCGATCCGGGCCGATTTGAGAACCACCAGTTCGCGCGCGGCGATCGATCCCGACACCTTGCCCGCAAGCCTGGCGCTTTCCGCCACAACCGCGCCGCTGATGACGCTCTTTTCGCCCTGCACCAGCGAGGCGCAGGTGATGTCGCCTTCGATCGTCCCGTCGATGTGCAGATCGGCCGATGCGCTGACATTGCCCGTGATCGTCACGTCCGCGCCGATCACCGAAAAGGTCGAACCCGATGCCATACTGCTGCTCCTGTTAGCGGGACGCGGCGCGGGCGGCGTGCCGGCCGGATCGGCCGCTGCGGACTTCTTTGAGAACATCGGGGGCAGCCTCCAGAAACGGACGCGGATTGACCGCGCGATCATTGATGCGAACTTCGAAATGCAGGTGCGGCCCAGTCGACCGCCCGGTGCTGCCAAGCCCGCCGATGGTGGCCCCGGCGTCAACCGATTGGCCGGCTGTCACGTCAATCCGCGACAAGTGGGCATAGCGGGTCAACATTCCGTTACCATGCGTGATTTCAATCGCCTGGCCATAGCCCGACTTGGTCCCTGCAAAGGTCACGCGCCCTTCGGCAGCGGCAAAGATGGGGGAACCGGTCGCACCGCGGAAGTCGAGCCCGGCATGCATCGCCCCGCGTCCGTTGAATGGATCGCGGCGATAGCCAAAGCCTGACGTGATGTTCTGGATGCTGGCGGGCACCACCTGCGGAATACCGTCAAGCGCGCGTTCGAGCGCGGCCATGCGGGCAAGGCTGAGGCCGAGGCGTTCGAAGCGCGGGTCGATCTTGTCGGGGCCCGTGACGGCTTCAAAGGGACCACCCATGGCCTGCCGCGCCTGACGGCTCATCGCGGCGGGATCGAGGTTGAGCTTGCGCATCGCGGCCTCTGCACGGTTCGCGCGGGCATCGGCAAAGCGGGTGAGGCGTTCCACAAGAGCAAGCTGGCGGGCTTCGATTTCGGCGAGACCGCGCGCCTGCGGGATCATCGCGCCGACCTTTTCGATCGTCCTGGCCGCTTCGGTGGCGGAATCAGTGACCGTGCCGCTGGCCGCGCCTTGCGCAATGATATCTTCAGGCAGCATCCGCGCCATTTCTTCAAGGAAGGCCTGACGTTCCTTGAGGTCATCGACCACCTTGTCGACATTGCCGCCATAAGCCTTGATGCGTTCATCGGCGCTCGCAACTTCGGCGCGCTTTTCGGCGAAGGAGGCGAGATCGGCCTGTGCGCGGTATTGCCCCCAGGCCATCACGGCGAGCGCGACAAGCCAGAACAGCACCATCGCCACGACGCCGGCGGCGACGCGCATCTGCAACTTTGACGAAATCTTGATGAAACGCACCTGCCCATCGGCACGCATGAAGAACTCGCGTTCGGGGAACCACCGACGCAGCCGCTCGCCCCGCGATTGGGTGATAATCTTCTCTGACAATTGCGGCCCCGATTTTTTATCTATGCCCCACGCCAAGGCGCGCTATCAGCGGTGGGCCTGCGGGTCGAATCCCTTGACGGCTTTACAGGTGAGCTGACAGGGAATCACGATGAATTGATCATCGTTTGCATCGGGGCGGCGGAACAAAACCGGATGGGCGGTTTCGGCAGTGATTTTGCACCCTGCGACTCGCATGACCTGACAGCGCGGCGCAGAAATGCTAAGGCTGCGCGCCATGACCTATCAAGCTGAACAAACCCAATCCGCCGATCCTGCCGCTCTGGTTCCCGATATGGCGCGCGCGGCGCGCAGCGCACAGCGCGCGCTGGCTGCCATGCCCAGCGAAGCCCGTGCCGCCGCGCTGCATCTGGCCGCGCAGGCCGTGCGTGCCGCCGCGCCGGAAATCCTCACCGCCAATGCCAGGGACATCGCCGCAGGCGAGGCCAACGGCCTTGCCAAGGCCATGCTGGACCGCCTTGCGCTGGACGAGGCGCGTCTGGGCGCGATTGCCGATGCGGTGGACGCGGTCGCCGATCTTCCCGATCCGGTGGGCGACGTGATCGATTCGTCCGCGCGTCCCAATGGGCTCAAGATGCAGCGCATCCGCGTGCCGATTGGCGTGATCGGGATCATCTACGAAAGCCGCCCCAATGTGACTGCCGATGCTGCTGCACTATGCGTGCGGGCGGGCAATGCCGCCTTGCTGCGCGGGGGCAGCGAGGCGGTGCATTCGAACCGCGCGCTTCACGCCGCGCTGGTCGCCGGGCTGGAACGCGGCGGCGTGCCGGCCGATGCGGTGCAGCTCATGCCGTCGCAAGACCGCGCCTGCGTGGGTGCGATGCTGACGGCGAGCGGGCTGATCGACATGATCGTGCCGCGCGGAGGCAAGAGCTTGGTGGCGCGGGTGCAGGCCGATGCGCGGGTGCCCGTGCTCGCGCACCTTGATGGTATTTGCCACACCTACATCCACGCCGCTGCCGATCCGGCGATGGCGGAGCAGATCGCGCTCAACGCCAAGCTGCGCCGCACCGGCATCTGCGGGGCGATGGAGACACTGCTGATCGATTCGTCCTATCAGGAAGCCAGCGCCCTGATCGCGGCGCTGATCGCCAAGGGCTGCGAAGTGCGCGGTGACGGACGCGCGCGGGCGCTCGACCGGCGGGTGATCCCTGCCAGCGCGAATGACTGGGACACCGAATATCTCGATGCGATTCTGTCTGTCGCCATCGTCGATGGGCTGGACGAGGCTCTCGCCCACATCGCCCGCCACTCCTCCGCGCATACCGATGTCATCGTCACCGCCGATGACGCTGCGGCCGAACGCTTCCTCAACGAAGTCGACAGCGCGATCGTGATGCACAATGCATCCTCGCAATTTGCCGACGGGGGCGAATTCGGGCTGGGCGCGGAAATCGGCATCGCCACCGGGCGTCTGCACGCACGCGGGCCTGTGGCGCTGGAAGGGCTGACGACCTACAAGTGGCAGGTTCGCGGCGCGGGCCAGACACGCCCGTAAGCCCACCCAAGCCATTGCCTGCGCCACCCCAACTGACCGGGCTGCTCGGCGGCAGCTTCAACCCTGCGCATGGCGGGCACCGGAAGATCACGCTGTTCGCCGGCGAGGCACTGGGGCTGGACGAGACATGGTGGCTGGTATCGCCCGGCAATCCGCTGAAACGGCGCGAAGGCATGGCGCCGCTGGCCGCGCGGCTGCTTTCGGCGCGCCAGCAGGCCCGGCGGGCGCGGATCGTGCCCACCATCATCGAGCAGCAATTGGGCACCCGCTACACGGTCGATACGCTTGCGCGGTTGGTCCGGCGCTATCCCAAGCGGCGGTTTATCTGGCTGATGGGATCGGATAATCTCGCTCAATTGCACCGCTGGAAAGACTGGCGGAGATTGGCGCGGACAATGCCGATTGCGGTGATCGCCCGTCCCGGCTATGATACAGGCGCTATGACGAGCCCCGCCATGGCCTGGCTCAGACGCTATCGTGTGTCTGCCGCCAGCATTCGGAAACGGGGGCAATGGAGCGCACCGGCCCTGGTGTTAATGCGTTTCGATCCGGACGACCGCTCGGCCACGGCCATTCGCCGTGCCCATGCCGGGTGGGCCGATGCTTTGCTTGCCCATGACGGGCATGGTCAAGGCGCGGACCGTCAGGATCGAAGGGCAGGGGTGCGTGACCGGCTGACATTCCGCAAGCTCCGGCAAGAGGCCGAGGCATGAAGCGCGCCAGCGTTTCGGCCCGGTTGCCTGCCCGCTTGCGTCATGTGGCCTGCATTGACCTCAAACTCTGGAGATATTCGATTGCCCATGTCCGAGGCCTTTGTCGCTTCCCTTCCGCTTGGCGCAGTGCAAGCTGCTGCCACCGCCGCCCCATCGCAGGGCAAGCCTGAAATGGGCGCCGATGCCCTGCACCAGCTTGTGCTCGCTCAGCTTGACGATGATCAGGCGCAGGAAATCGTGTCGATCCCGCTCGCGGGAAAAAGCTCGATTGCCGATCACATGGTGATCGCCAGCGGCCGTTCGACCCGTCAGGTTGCGTCGATGGCGCAGAAGCTGGCCGAGGAGATCAAGAAGGCCGGTTTCGGGCACGCCCGGATCGAAGGCCTTCCGGCGGCTGACTGGGTGCTGATCGATGCGGGCGACGTGGTGATTCACCTGTTCCGCCCCGAAGTGCGCACCTTCTACAACCTTGAGCGGATGTGGTCGTTCGAGGGCGGCGAACCGCAGCAGGGTAGAGCGTAGTCCGTTTTTCGAAGGCGCCTCCGCGCCTTCGTCCTCGGCGCTGTTTCGAGCCCTGCGGGCTCGAGCGCCTGCGGGGCGGCCGCGTGGCCTTGCGGCCCGCTTTCCGGGCCGAGGAACACGATTATCGGCTCTCGGGAGCCGCAAGGGCGACCGCCCGCCGGCCGGTAGGCCGCCCCCTCGGCAGGCCAAGGCGAAGCCTTGTGCCGCGAGAGAAAAGGACGCTTTTATCCTCCTCCACATCATCGCGCGCGGGAAAATCGGCCGGTCGCCTGAGGGCGAGCTGGTGGATCGCTATGCCAAGCGCATGACCTGGCCTTTCAAGCTGACCGAATGGCCCGATACTGGCGCGGGCAAGTTGGCCGATGCGCTCACACCTGTCCGCACCGTGCTGCTGGACGAGCGGGGCAAGGCCATGACGTCGGAGGATTTCGCGCATCTCTTGGGGCGCTGGCGGGATGAAGGCGTGCGCGAAACACGCTTCATGCTGGGCGCGGCGGATGGCCATTCCGACGCCGAGCGGGCCGGCGCGGACCTGCTGCTCGCTTTCGGTCCGGCGACCTGGCCGCATATGCTGGCCCGTGCGATGCTGATCGAACAGCTCTACCGCGCCACGACCATCCTTGCCGGGCATCCCTATCATCGGGCATGACGGCACAATGCCCCGCGCTCCCCGCCGTTCTCTTGCCCTGACGCTGTGCGCGATGCTTGGCGTCGGTGCGATGCTGGCGGTGGTCATACCCGAAACGCAGGCTGCGCCCGTTGTCACCCTGCTTGCACCGGACGAGGCCGATGCCGCACTGGCCCGCGCGACCCGCGAAAGCCGGATTGCGCAAGCCCGCGCCGCGCGCATGACCCGCGCCGCCGAGGCCGCGACACAAGCCGCCACCCGCACGGCCAGCGAAGCCGCCGCGCTCGCCGCCCGGATCCAGCAGGCCGAAGCCGATATTGAAATCGCCCGCGCGCGGCTGACCATTGCGCGCAAAGCGCGCGCCGATCTGACGGCAAGACTTGCCGTAAAGCAGGAGCCGACGGCGCGCCTTGCCGCCGCGCTCCAAACCGCGGCCCGCCGGCCGCTGGCGCTGGCCGCGTTGCAGCCGGGATCGCTGACCGATGTGGTCCATGTCCGCGCCGTGCTTGGCAGCGCGGTGCCGCAGATCCGCGCGCGCACCGCTGCCTTGCGCAGTGAGCTTGACCGGGGACGGGCGCTCGAAGCGCAGGCCGCCCGCGCCCTTGCCCAGATGCGCGATGGCGAAGGCGCGCTGCGCGAGCGCCGCACCCAACTGGCCGCGCTCGAAACCCGGCAGCGCATTGCGTCGCGCAACGCAAAGGGCGCAGCCCTGCGCGAAGGGGAGCGCGCGCTGGCGCTGGCCGAAGAAGCCCGCGATCTCGATGGGCTGGTGGACAAGCTGGGCGAGGTGGCGGCGCTGCGTCAGGAACTTGCGGCCCTGCCGGGGCCGGTTCTGCGTCCTGCCGATCTGGCCGCGGCGCTGCCTGCTGCGCCCATGCCCGTGCCCGCGCTCAGCGCCCCTGATGCCCAGGCCAGTGCGCCGCCGCCGCGCGATTTTCAGTTGCCGGTGCAGGGCCGCACGCTGATCGGCTTTGGCGCCCGGCGCGAGAGCGGCCTTGCCAGCACCGGACTGAGCCTCGCGCCTGCCAGGGATGCACAGGTGGTGGCCCCGGCGCGTGGCCGCGTTGCCTTCGCTGGCGCCTATCGCGGTTTTGGTCGGATCGTCATCATCGAACATGCTGGCGGGTGGACCAGCCTTATCACCGGGCTCGGCCGCGTCGAGGTTGCGGTGGGCGACGCCGTCATCGGCGGCAGCCCGATGGGCCGCGCCAGCGGCGGCACGCAGGCGTTGACGATCGAGTTGCGGCGCAATGGACAGCCGGTCAATCCGTTGCAATATTTGCGCTAAGGGCAAGGGGCGGGGTCTGCTATCGCCGGTTGTCCGCTCCGCGCTGGCACGACGACCGCGGCGCGGATGCTCTCATCTGGCGTTCAGGCCGGCAATCCTATATCTTCGCCGAACAAAGGAGCCTTGCACCGCTTATGAAAATCGCCGCTCTCCTGCGCAGCGCCGCGCTGGTCACTGCCGTCGCGCTGATCCCTGCCACCACGGTTACCATGGCGCAGGTCGATGGCCGCGCCGGGCCGGAATTCGCCAAACTCTTCGCGGTGTTCCAGCGGGTGAAGGCCAGCTATGTCGAGCCGGTCGAGGATGACGTGCTGATCCGCGGCGCGATTGACGGGATGCTGGCGGCGCTCGATCCGCATTCGGCCTATCTTGACGGTGGCGATCTCCAGCGGCTCGAAACCATGATCGACGGGCAATATTCGGGCCTCGGCCTGTCGGTGGTGCTGGAAGATGGCGCGGTCAAGGTCGTCTCGCCGTTCCGTGGCAGTCCGGCAGAGACGGCGGGCATCAAGGCGGGCGATTTCATCACGCACCTCAATGGCAAGCTGATCGTCGACCAGAAACTGGATGACGCCGTGGCGCAGATGCGCGGGCCCAAGGGCACGTCGATCATGCTGACGATCTTTCGTCCGGGCCGCGAAGAGCCGCTTGAAGTCAACGTGACGCGCGGCGTGATCGAGCTGGAACCGGTGACGCATGAGGTGTCGGCGGGCAATATCGGCGTCATCACGGTCAATGAATTCAGCGCCAATGTCGGCGCGGATGTCTTTGCCGCCTGGCAGGATATCAAGAAGCAGGCGCCCGGTGGGCGGATCAACGGACTGGTGCTCGACCTGCGCAACAATCCCGGCGGCAGCCTCGACGAATCGGTCGCGCTGTCTGATCTGTTCCTGACCGATGGGCGCATCGTCAGCCAGCGCGGCCGCGCGCGGGGCGAAACGATGCTTTACGATGCCGAAACGGTCTATCGCGGCGACATGGCCGAAGGCGTGCCGATGATCGTGCTGATCAATGCAGGCTCGGCCTCGGCTTCGGAAATCGTCGCGGGCGCGCTTCAGGATCACCGCCGCGCGCTGATCATGGGGGAACGCAGCTTCGGCAAGGGCTCGGTCCAGTCGCTGCTGCCGCTGGGCAAAGACGCGGCGCTGAAGCTGACCACGGCGCGCTATTTCACGCCCGCCGGCAAATCGGTGCAGGAAGGCGGCATTCGTCCCGATATCACCGTGCCGCAGATCTCTGATCCCGATTATGCGCTGCGCCAGAAGTATCAGACCCGCGAAAGCGACCTTCGCGGCCACCTTATCAACGAGCTTGCCGAAAAGGACGAGGAGATGGAGGCGGACACAATCGCTGATCCCCGCTTTCAGCTGACCGCTGCGCAGCTCGAAGAACAGGGCATCGCGGATTTCCAGCTTAACTACGCGATGGAAACCCTGCGCCGCACCACCAAGAGCACGGTGGCGCTGCGCCCGGCGCCGCGCGGTGCCAAGTCTTCGGCCAAGCCCTAAGGCACCGATGATGGACAATCTGGGGCCCAATGCGCGTAAGGCGCGTGCGCTCGCCGTGCTGGTTCCGGCGGCTCTGCTGGGCGGGGCCTATGTCTCGCAATACGCCTTTGGCCTGCCTCCGTGCGAAATGTGCTGGTGGCAGCGTTACCCGCACTTTGCGGCCGTGGGCGTCGGGCTGTTCGCTTACGTGCTGAAGCCCGCGCAGGTGTGGACTGCGCTGGCCGGCCTTGCGATCCTGACATCAGGGCTGATCGGCGGATTTCATGCGGGCGTTGAATATGGCTGGTGGGACGGGATCACCGGTTGCGCGGCGCCCATGGCCGGGGTCGATGTGCTGGACTTCAACGCCGCCCCGCTGATTCGCTGCGATGTCGCGCCATGGACGCTATTGGGCATTTCGCTGGCCGGGTTCAATTTCCTGATCTCGACCGTGAGCGGTGCGGCCATTGTGGCACTTGCCGCGTATAGGAAGTAAGGTCCCGGCGACGGGGACATACAAAAGGACACGCAGATATGGACCGCGACGAACTCCACCGCATGATCCGGGTCGATCAGGCCGGCGAATTCGGCGCTACCCGGATTTACGAAGGCCAGCTCGCCGTGATGGGCGATCGCGGCCCGCATTCGGCGGAAATCCGCCACATGGCCGCGCAGGAAGCCGAACACCGCGCCAAGTTTGATGCGCTGCTCGCCAAGCGCGGGGTGCGCCCCACGGCGCTGCACCCCATCTGGTCGGCGGCGGGGTATGGGCTGGGCGCCTTCACCGCGCTGCTCGGGCCGGAAGCGGCGATGGCCTGCACGGCGGCGGTCGAGACCGAGATCGACAAGCATTACACCGATCAGCTCGAAGCCTTGCAAGCCAGCGGGAGCGATCCCGAACTGGCGGAAATGATCGAGGCCTTCCGCGATGAGGAGCGTGAGCATCTCGATTCGGCGATGGCGAACGGCGCCGAACGCGCGCCCGCCTATCCGCTGCTGGCCGGTGCGATCCGGCTGGGCTGCCGCATTGCCATCAAGGTAAGCGAGCGCCTTTGATTTTCGCGCCCGCATCCGCGGGCGCATCCGCGGGCGCGTCCTCGGTGCATTTCCGTCGCTGTGCGACGGAGCACCTGCGGGCGGGCAGTCGCCCTTGCGGTCGCTCCGCGACCGAGGCGCTTCATCTCCGCCCTTATTACAAACTCCAGTAAATCAGCCCATCCGGCAGCCCTTCGCGGTCGAGCGCACTTTTCACATCCACCAGCACCCCGCCTTCGCGTAGCCGTGCGAGCAAGCTGGCAGAGTCGGCGATATATTCGGCGTGGTTCACCGCCAGAACCAGCGCGTCCAGATCAACCATGTCGCCTTCCGGGCTAAGCGTGATGCCATATTCGCGCGCCGCAGCGTCGGAATCGGCCAGCGGATCGCTGATCAGTGCTTCGATGCCATATTCGCGCAGTTCGACAAGGATATCGGGCACCTTGGAATTGCGAATGTCGGGCACGTCCTGCTTGAAGGTCAGCCCCATGATACCAACCCGCGCTGTGCAAGGTGATACGCCCTTGGCAATCAGCAGCTTGACCACCTTTTGCGCGATCGCCTGCCCCATCGCATCATTGATCCGCCGCCCGGCCAGAATCACTTCGGGGCGATAGCCCAGCTTTTCGGCTGCTGCCGTGAGGTAGAAGGGATCGACCCCGATGCAGTGTCCACCGACAAGGCCGGGGGTGAAGGGCAGGAAGTTCCACTTGGTCCCCGCCGCGGCCAGCACATCGCGCGTCGCCAGCCCCATGCGGTCGAAGATCAGCGCAATTTCGTTCATCAGCGCGATGTTGAGATCGCGCTGGGTGTTCTCGATCACCTTGGCCGCTTCCGCCACCTTGATCGATGGCGCTTCATGCAGCCCCACATCGACAATCGCGCCATAAATGCGGCGCATCCGGACGAGTGCCGCTTCGCTGTCGGCGGCGATGATCTTGGTGATGCTTTCAAGCCGGTGGACATGGTCGCCCGGATTGATCCGTTCCGGGCTGTAGCCGAGCGCGAAATCGCGGCCCTGCGTCAGCCCCGAATGCCCCGCCAGCCATGGCCCGCAGATATCTTCGGTCACGCCGGGGAAGACGGTCGATTCGAACACCACCAACGCGCCTTTCGCGAGGCGTGGGCCGATGGTTTCGCAGGCGCGTTCCAGCGGGGCGAGATCGGGGCGACGTTCCTCGGTGATCGGGGTCGGCACGGTGACGATGATCATGCTCGCGCCTTCGAGCACCGCCGGATCGTCCGAGACGGTAAGCCCGCATGACGCCAACCGCGCATCGTCAATCTCGCGGGTGGCATCATGCCCGGCGACAAGCTGCGCCACACGCGCCGCAGCGATATCGAAGCCCGCAACCGCGACGCCGTGCGGGCCCAGCCGCTCGGCCAGCGCCACGGCAACAGGCAGGCCGACATAGCCCAGACCCACGACTGCGATTCTTTCGTTCATGCGCCTCCGATAGCCTGACAGGGTTCAATTTTTTGCTAACCACGCCGGACCTTCCGGCTTCACGGGCGGTTCAGCCCCATAAGACTAGACAAGTCACCCGGGTCGTGGGCATTCCTGTGTCCGTTATCCCGCGCGACCACAAAGGATCCATGCGCCATGAAGCATCTCGTCGCCCCCGCCATTCTCGCCGCGCTTGTCGCGGCCAGCCCCGCCTCGGCCCAGAGCGCGGACGAGAAGATCAACATGGTGATCGCCTATAACGAATCCGAATGCCCCGTCGCCCAGCCCGGCGAAGTGGTGGTGTGCGAGATTCTGGTCGAGGAAGATCGCTACCGCATCCCGTCGAACCTGCGTTACAGCGACAATCCGGCGAACCAGTCGCTCGCGCGGCAGGTCGACCAGATCAAATATGTCGGCGATTTCGGCGCGATGAGCTGTTCGCCGGCAGGCGCGGGCGGATTCACCGGCTGCACCCAGAAGTTCATCGAAGCCGCCTACCAGGACCGCGCGGAGGAAGATGGCGTGCGCTTTGGCCGCCTGATCGAGGAAGCGCGGGCCGAACGCCTTTCGACCATCGATGAAGATGCCGCGGCCGAGCAGAGCCGGGTCGAGATGATCGAGCGCGAATATATGGAGCGGCTCGAACGCGAACGTGCGGGCGAAGTGCCGAACGAAGGCGCGCTGCCGGTCCCCCCGCAGTAAGCGCGTCAGACCCGGTAATAGTCCCGGTACCACGCCACAAACCGCGCCACGCCTTCGCGGAACGGGGTTTGCGGGGCATAGCCGGTGAGCGACTTGAGCAGCGACGCATCCGCCCAGGTGGCCGGGACATCGCCCTGCTGCATCGGCATGAAGTTCTTCACGCCCACGCGCCCGCATTCGGCCTCGATCGCTTCGATGAAGTCCATCAGGCGCACCTTGTCACCATTGCCGATATTGACCACGCGGAACGGCGCCACGGGTGACAGGCTGTCGCCTTCGGCAATGTCCTCCGGCGTTTCGGGGCGCACCGGGGCGGCGTCGATCAGCAGACGGATGCCGCGCACCAGATCGTCCACATAGGTGAAATCGCGGTACATTTCGCCATCATTGTAGATGTCGATCGGCGTGCCTTCGAGGATGCCGCGCGTGAACTTGAACAGCGCCATGTCAGGCCGCCCCCACGGGCCATAGACCGTGAAGAACCGGAACATGGTGGTCGGCAGGTTCCACAGATGGGCATAGGAATGCGCCATCGCCTCGTTCGCCTTCTTGGTTGCGGCATACAAGGTGAGGGGGGTGTCGCATTTCTGGTCTTCGCCGAACGGCATATCGGTGTTCGCGCCGTAAACCGACGAGGTCGAGGCCATCAGCAGATGATCCACACCCAGTTCGCGCGCGCATTCCATCACGTTGAAGGTGCCGATCAGATTGGCGTCCACGTAAGCGCGCGGGTTCTCCAGCGAGTATCGCACCCCGGCCTGCGCGGCCAGGTGGACGATCACATCGGGCTTTTCCGCCAGCGCCAGCGCTTGCAGCGTGCCGAAATCCTCCAGCATCCCTTCGGTGCAGGAGAAATGCGGATGTTGCAGCAGCATCTGGTGACGCCGCTGCTTGATCCGCACGTCATAGTAGTCGGTCATCCCGTCGAAGCCGACCACGCGGAAGCCCTCCTCCAGCAGCAATTGCGAAAGGTGGAAGCCGATGAACCCGGCCGAGCCGGTGACGAGAACGGTGCGCATGGGGGCGCCTTACGCCAAACCGCTTAAGAAAGCGCAATGTCGGGCGCGTCTTCCTGCTTCATGCCGACCACATGGTAACCCGCATCGACATGATGCGTCTCCCCGGTCACGCCCGAGGACAGATCGGAGAGCAGATAAAGTCCCGCCCCGCCGACATCGTCGATCGAGACATTGCGGCGCAGCGGCGCGTTCAGTTCGTTCCACTTGAGGATATACCGGAAATCGCCGATCCCGCTGGCGGCCAGCGTCTTGATCGGGCCGGCGCTGATCGCGTTGACGCGGATATTGCGCGGGCCCAGATCATTGGCGAGATATTTCACGCTGGCCTCCAGCGCCGCCTTGGCCACGCCCATCACGTTGTAATGCGGGATGACCTTCTCCGCACCGTAATAGCTCAGCGTCAGGATCGTGCCGCCGCTTTCGGGCATCATCGCAGCTGCACGCTGCGTGATCGCCACCAGCGAATAGGCCGAAATGTTCATGGTCATCAGGAAATTGTCGAGGCTGGTGTCGACATACAGCCCGCGCAGCTCGTTCTTGTCGGAATAGCCGATGGCGTGAACCACGAAATCGAGGCTGTCCCAGCGCTGCTTCAATGTCGCAAAAGCGGCATCGAGCGATTCCATGCTGGAAACATCGCATTCGAAGGTGAAATCGCTGCCCAGCTGTTCCGCCAACGGCTTCACACGCTTGGCCAGCGCATCGCCCTGATAGGAAAAGGCCAGTTCGGCGCCGTGTTCGGCCAGTTTCTTGGCGATCCCCCAGGCGAGCGACTTGTCATTGGCCAGCCCCATGATGAGGCCGCGTTTGCCGTGCATCAGTCCGTTCATTCAAACATTCTCCTCGGGTGGCTCGGCCAGAGCCGCCGCTTCATGCGCCAATGCCGCGTTCAATTCGGCGCCAATAACGACGCCAAGCCCGACGAGCCAGAAAAACAGCAACGTCACCATGCTGCCTGCAAGGCTGCCATAGGTGAGATCATAGGTGAAGACGCTGCGCAGCACCATCGGCAGGGCGGCGGCGACTGCCAGCCACCACAGGGTTGTGAACAGCGCGCCGGGCCATTTGGGCCACTGCGGCCCGCGATAGGACAGCGGGGTCAGGGTCACGAACAAGACCCACAGGGACGCGGCAAGCCCCAATCCCGGCACGATCCGCGACAGGCGCAAGGCACCGATCCATTGGCCAAGCTGCGGGAAGATCGCATCGATCACTTCCTGCGCGCCGCCGATCAGCACCTGCGCAAATAGCGACAGCATCAGCAGGACCACCGCGCCCAGGATCAGCCCGGCCGACACCAGACGCTTTCGCCAGAAGGAGCGCCCCGTGTTGGTGTCATAGGCGCGGCGCAGAATATCGCGGATGGTCTCGATCAGGCTGGACACGGTCCACAGACCCACCGCAGCGCCGGCCCACAGCAACCAGCCCGACCGGGCATAGATGACCGTTTCCGCCACCGGGACGATCACGGCTGCCACCGATTCCGGCATCGCTTGCGCCACCGAAAAGATGATCGTCTGCGCATTGTCGCGCCCCCCGATCAGATCGAACAGCGCCGCGCCCAGGATGAAGAACGGAAAGATCGCCAGCATCGACAGATAGGCCAGATTGCCCGCGTGGATGAACCCGTCGTTGAAGGTATCGATAGCCACCCGGCGGGCCACGCGCCCTGCGTGGCGAAGTCGGGGGATGCTGGTCAGGCGGGCAATCAAACCGCGTTCGCCCGGCCCTAATGGCCGAACTTCTCCCGCGGGCGTGCCGTGTCGATCCAGCCGTCCAGCCGCTCTTGCAGCGGGCCAAGATCGGCGGGCAGCTGAATCTCGATCGAAACCAGCTGGTCGCCGCGTTCGGGCTTGCCATCCACGGTCTTGCCGGCCTTGCGGGTCCAGCCCTTGCCGGCCAGCCGCAGCACCGTGCCGCTCGAACTGCCCGGCTTGATCGTCAGCATCACCGCGCCATCGACCGTGGGGCATTTGACCTTGGCCCCGCGCACCGCTTCATCGAGCGTGATCGGCAGGTCCATGCGGATATTGTCGCCCTCGCGCCGGAAGAAGGGGTGGGTGCCGACATCGACCATCACGATCCCGTCACCATGGCCGCCGGTGCCGGGGTGGCCCTTGTCTTTCAGGCGCATCGTCGTGCCGTCTTCGACGCCAGCGGGCAGTTTCAGATTGATCGCCTTGCCATCGGCCAGCGTGATGCGCTGATCGCGGCCCGCGGCAGCGTCGACAAAAGGCACCGCCAGCCGGTACTGGATGTCCGCGCCGCGCTTGGGCGGAGGCGGCGGGGGTTGCCGGCCGAAGCCGCGCTTGGGCGGCGGTTGCTGCTGGCGCGCACGGCCGCCGAACAGGCCTTCGAACAGATCGCCCAGATCGACATCATCCGCGCCGAAACCGCCAAAATCGCCTGCGCCCGGTCCGCCGCCGGGGCCAGCACCGTAGCTTGCGCCGCGGCCATGGCCGGGCCGCGCGCCCATGCCTGCAAAGGGGTTGGCGGGGTTGCCTTCGGCATCGATTTCGCCGCGATCGAACTGCGCGCGCTTGGCCTTGTCGGACAGCAGATCATAGGCGCGGGTCGCATCGGAAAACTTCTCCGATGCGTTGGGATTATCCTTGTTGCGATCGGGGTGCAGCTCCTTGGCGAGCTTGCGATAGGCGCTCTTGATGTCCGATTCCGAAGCTGTGCGGGCAATGCCAAGGGTGCTGTAAGGGTCGCGCATGGCGTATTAGCTAGGTGAGACAGCGCGGCTGCGCAAGCGTGCGCTGGTGGCACGGTGCAACGGCGCGCTGTTTCAGGACAGCCGTGCGCCGTGGCGGACGCGGTCCCGGATGCCGAGCAGGCGGCCGATGGTATAGGCCATGTAAGGAATGGGAACGATGATCGCAGCGCCGATGATGAAGGCCAGAACTTCGTCGCTCCACCCACGCCACGCCCACCGGCCCACGATTTGCGCGGTAAAAATCACGAGCATGAAGCGTGCCGCGCGGTTGGCATCCTTCCAGATCCACAGGTGATCCGTCCAGCCGCGCCGCCCCATCTGCCAGACCTTCCATGCGGCATAGGCGAGGGCAGCGACCATAAAGACAAGGCCAAGGATGGGGTACCACCGCTCCATGCCCTGAAGTTAACCGCTTGCCGTTGTTACGACAAGCAATTCCGGTGCTGCGCGCTCTCGCGCTGCGCCTTTCCTACAGGCGCGGACGGCGGCATGAACATTGCGCCACGACCCGTGCTTGCATAAGGGCACAGGCAGACGCGTCCATGCGCAAGGCCCAGGTGCAAGGCGGGGTTTTTTGCTTTTGGACGGTGTCTCATGTGTCTCATTATTCAGCCTCAAGGTCACGACAATGAACGAACGTGCTGCCACCCCGCTCGATGATGCCCAGTTGGCCGACTCGGTCCTGCCGCAAGGCGCCAATCCCTTTGACCTGTTCGAGGAATGGTTTGCTGCCGCGCAGGTCGGCGAAGTCAACGATCCCAACGCCATGGCGCTGGCCACCGCGACGGCGGATGCCGCGCCTTCGGTGCGGATGGTCCTGCTGAAGGGCCACGGGCGCGAGGAAAACCCTGAAGGCATGGGCGGCGGCGGGTTCACCTTCTTTACCAATGCCGACAGCCGCAAAGGCCAGCACATCCGGGCCAATATGCAGGCCGCGCTGCTGTTTCACTGGAAGAGCCTGCGCCGCCAGATCCGGATCGAAGGCCCGCTGGTCGAAGTCAGCCCCGAACGCGCCGACGCCTATTTCCACTCGCGCCCCTACAAAAGCCAGGTCGGCAGCGCGGCCAGCGACCAGTCGCGCCCCTTGCCCGACCGCCAGACCTATCTCGACCGGGTGCAGGAATTGTGGGCCGCCCATGAAGCCGAAGGCAAGGTGCCGCGCCCTGCGCACTGGACCGGCTTCACGCTCAGCCCGCGCCGGATCGAATTCTGGATCGACCGCGACAACCGCCTGCATGACCGGCGCGAATTCCTCCGCGCGAACGTGGACGCCGACTGGTCCGATACGTTGCTCTACCCTTGAGGATATCGCTTATGCCCCAGACGATCCCTTACTGGCACGTCGATGCCTTCGCCGCGCAGCCGTTTGGCGGCAATCAGGCAGCCGTCATGGTGCTGGACGAATGGTTGCCCGATGATGTGCTGGTGGCGATCGGGGCGGAGAACCTGTTTGCCGAGACGGCCTTTGTGGTGCGCGATGCGACCGGAGAGGCCGATTGGGAGCTGCGCTGGTGCACGCCCACCTATGAAATCGCGCTGTGCGGCCATGCGACGCTGGCCAGCGGGCATGTGCTGCTGACACGGGACGGCGAGGGCCAGGCGCGTGAGCGGGTGACGTTCCGCACGCGCAAGTCAGGCGTCCTGGAAGTCGTACGCGCAGGGGACGCCTACGAACTCGCGCTGCCTGCGATCGCGACCGCGCCCGACACGGCTGCCAATCAGGCCGAAGCGATCGGCCTGCTCGGGGCCGAGCCGTTCGACATGGCGCGGTCGGCGTTGGGCTACAACATCTACCTCTATGAAAACGAGGCCGCAGTGCGCGGCCTTGCGCCGGACATTCGCGGGCTGGAACGGCTTGGCACCGATCAGTTCATTGTGACCGCGCCCGGTATCAAGACCGATATCGTCAGCCGCGTGTTCGTCCCCGGTGGCGGGGTGGACGAGGACAGCGTCACCGGATCGGCCCATGCGGTGCTGACGCCTTACTGGGCGCGGCGGCTGGGGCGGGACAGCTTCACCGCGCATCAGGCAAGCACGCGTGGCGGCGATCTGGCGCTACGGCTTGCCAAAGACGACACGGGTGATCGCGCCTGGCTCGGCGGGCCATGCGTCACCGTGGTCGAGGGCGCGTTCTATCTGTGACGCATCGGACCCGCAGGGTCCGCAAGGCCGACCGGCCGCCCGCAGCGGGCGCAGCTTGCTGCGCGCCTAGCGAGGACCGCGCGCCGGACGGCGTGCGTACGACTAGGACTCCGGATACAGGTCGAGGATATCGGCGGTCTGCTGCAGCATCGGCGGGCGCTCGGCACTGTCCGAATGGCCGAGCCGCACCAGTGTCACCCGCTGGCTCGGCGAGACCAGCACATATTGCCCCATGTGCCCGATCAGCGAGAACAGGCTTTCCGGCGCGCGGTCGGGGAAGAGCGGGTGGTCGCTGGCGGGCGTGCCGGGGATCGGGCGGTTGAGCCAGGTCTGGAACCCGTAATGCGGGCTGGCAGGCGAGGGCGCTACCATCGCTTCGACCCAGCGCTGGGGCACCAGTTGTTCGCCCCCCGGCGCGCGGCCCTTGCGCCGCAGGAACTCGCCCAATGTCGCCCAGTCGCGTGCGGTCGCGTGCATCAGACTGCCGCCGATCAGTGTGCCGCTGGCATCGAACTCCGGCACCATGCTCGTCATTCCCAACGGCCCGAACAGCCGGACCTGGAGATAGTCCGCCACCGCCTTGCGCCGCGCTTCGGGGGTGTTGCTGTTGGTCAGCGCCCGCGCGGCGATATCGGCGAGGATCACGCTGGTGTTGGAGGAATATTCGAACTGCTTGCCGGGCTCGGCCTCCAAGGGCTGTTCCTCGGCCCACTTGGCCATGTTGTCGCGCCCGTCGAGGAACAGCATCCGGACCTCGCTCGATTCGTAGGGCGGATCGCCCGCTTCGGTATGCCGCAGCCCGCTGCGCATCTGGAGCAGGTGGCGCAAGGTGATGTCGCTGCGCGGATCGCCGGGGCGCTGCCAGAGCGGCACCGGAGCCGGTTCATCGAGACTGAGTTTGCCATCGGCCACCAGCATCCCGATCAGCACGCCCGTGATAGTCTTGGCCATCGACCAGCTGATGAAGCGGGTATCGCGGTCATAGCCGGGGCCGTAACGTTCGGCGGCGAGCGCACCGTTCGCCATCACCACAACGGCGCGGGTTTCGCCAAGGCCCTCGGCTGTGAAAAGATCGTCGATCTCGCGGGCGAGCTGGTCCTTCGGGGCACCTGCGTCATCCTTGACGGCGGCCAGTGCCGCATCCGACAAAGGGGTCTGCCCCGCAGGCGCTGCTTCACAGGAGGCAAGCATCAACAGGGGCGTCAGCAGGGCTGGCGCGAGCAAGGCGGCGCGCTTAAGGGCAGGCGATCTGAGGGTCATCGCGACCTCAATTCCCGATGCGGTCGGGTTTGGCAATGGGGCTTGGCTATGGCGAAATCATCAACGTCCACCGCGCCGCGCAGGCGCACGCGCTGGGGCCTCTGGCTGCTGGCGATCATCGCGGTTGTGATCGGCGGCGCGGCCTGGGCGTTTCGCGAACCGATAAAGGGCTATGGCAGCATCGCTTCGGCCTATTCGGCGCGGGTGGGCTGTTCGTGCCGCTTCGTTGCCGGCCGCAGCCTGAAGGACTGCGCCAAGGACAAGCTTGCGGGGATGGAAGTGGTAACCTTGCGCGACGATCTGGAGGCCAGGAGCGTTACGGCGCGTTTCCCGCTGGTGGCCGAAGCAACAGCGACCTATCGCGAGGGCTATGGCTGCGTGCTGGAGCCGTGGGAGGGTTAAGCGGTGACCTTCTCGGTCGAATCGATCCAGCCGCCGCCGATCACGCGGTCCCCGGCGTAGATGACCGCCGCCTGCCCCGGCGCAACACCGTATTCCGGCGCGGCAAAGCGGATCGTCACGGCCCCGCCGTCACCCAGGCTGCCTTCGAGCGTCACGGGCACTGGCTGTGCCATACTGCGCACCTTGGCCGTCAGTGGGCCTTCCGGCAGCGGGCCGATGCGGTTGGTTTCCTTTACGCGCGCGGCGTGAACGGCCAGCATCCGTTTGGGCCCGACCCGCACCTCGCGCGCCGCGCCATCAAGGCCGATGACATAGAGCGGTTCGGGCTGGCCGCCGATTTCGAGGCCTTTTCTCTGGCCAACGGTGAAATGCACGATGCCCTTGTGCTGGCCGAGAACCGCGCCGCTTGCTGCGTGAACGATGTTGCCCGGCGCTGCGCCTTCAGGGCGCACCTTGGTGACGATTGCGGCATAATTGCCGTCCGGGACGAAGCAGATGTCCTGACTGTCAGGCTTGGCCGCATTCCTGAGGCCTGCGGCTTCCGCCAGTTCGCGCACCTGCGGCTTGGGCATCCCGCCCAGCGGGAAGCGCAGGTAATCGAGCTGCGCGTCCGTGGTGCCGTAAAGAAAATAGGACTGGTCGCGCGCCGGATCAAAGGCACGGTGCAGTTGCGCGCCCTCCGCCGTCATCATCCGGCGGACATAATGTCCGGTCGCGAGGCAATCTGCGCCCAGTTCGCGGGCCATGCGAAACAGATCGGTGAATTTCGGCCCCATGTTGCAGCGGATGCAGGGCACCGGGGTGCGCCCGGCGAGATATTCGTCGGCGAATTGTTCGACCACCTCTTCGCGAAAGGCGCTTTCATGGTCGAAGACATAATGCGCGATGCCGAGCCGGTCGGCCACGGCGCGCGCGTCGCGAATGTCATCGCCCGCGCAGCACGCGCCCTTGCGTCCGGTGGCGGCGCCGTAATCATACAGCTGGAGCGTGATGCCGATCACCTCTGCGCCCGATGCAGCGGCCAGGGCGGCGACCACCGAGCTATCGACGCCGCCGCTCATGGCGACAACGATCCGGCAATCGGCGGCGGCGCGCGGCAGATCGAACAATGCGGCGGCATCGGGCCCGATGGGGGACGCCGCCATCGGGCCGGGTTCAAGAAGATCAGGATGAGTCATGAAGGCCACGACATAGCGATGCATCGCCCGCTTCGCCAGTGGCGGTCATTGTCCCCTCGCAGGTGCCGGCCACACCCGCACTATTCCTAATCTGAAGTAAATGGCGGTTTTACCGGATTTTGACGTCCTCGGGTTAGAAGGCGCGATGATGTTTGAGAAACCCAATTCTTTCAATGTGCAACGCAGCGCAAAGACGGGCACTGCTGCTTCGCCGGAACGCACCCGGATGCGACCTGCGACGACGATCACATCCGGCGGCGACGAACGATCCGCCAACCGTCCCGCGCGGCGAACGGGTGAGGCTTTGCGTGCGGTGGAATGGAACGAACTGACCGCCAGGCTCAACGCGGCGCGCGATCTCAGGCTGCTGATGCGGACCGAATCGCAGGCCCCGATCGAATCGGTCGCCGCCAGCTTTGGCGATGCGGCGGCAAGTTACTTTGCGCTTCTCGGTGATGACGAACCGGGCGTTAACCCTGATGCTTTAGAGCAATCTAAAGCCTTGGGTGCCAATGAAGGGTCTGGCGAGTCCAACTGCCTTGGCGATACGAAAGGATCACACGCCGATGCCCCATGCGGCGATGCGAAAGACAAGCGATGATTGAGAACCAGGATATCCGCCCCGCACAAGTCATCGGCCCGCTTGGCGAGCCGCTGACCATTGCCGATCTGCCGTCGCCCCAGACCAAGCGTTGGGTCGTGCGCCGCAAGGCCGAGGTGGTGGCTGCCGTCAATGGTGGGCTGCTGACGCTTGACGAGGCACTGGCGCGCTATGGCCTCACGCTCGAAGAGTTCGCCTCGTGGCAGCGCGCGGTCGACCGATCGGGCATGCACGGCCTGCGGGTCACCAAAATCCAGCACTATCGCGACCTCTACGAACGCCAGCTGAAGTACTGACCGCTGACTCGGTTCATCCCGGCCCAAGCCCGCTTCGCCCGCAAGGCGTTGCGGGCTGCCGTCGGTTGGCGGCAACACCTCCGAGGGGCGTCGCGGGGAATCATGTGCATGCGCTGCCCCAATGTGGAGATGCATTATGGGATGGATTGTCGCACTGATTGTCGGCGGGATCGCCGGCTGGCTGGCCAGCAAGGTCATGAACCGCGATGCCTCGATGGGGATCGTACTGAATATCGTCGTGGGCTGCGTCGGATCGGTTATCGGTAACCTGATTGCCGGGCCGCTGTTGGGGATCAGCGGCAGCGTGCAGGAGTTTTCGATCACGGGCCTGCTTGTGGCACTGCTTGGCGCGGTTGTGCTGCTGGGTATCGTGAATCTGTTCCAACGCGGCAAGGTCCGTTAAGCCACCTTCGTCGCTCCCTCGCCCGGAATCCCGATTGCGCGCCTTTCGTCTAGGCTGAAAGTTACCTGTCGATGCGCGCATTGCAGCAACACGCCCGACAATCTATCAGACGTTGCAGTTGGTGACTTATGCGAGTAATACACTCGGGGCCGGATTGATCTGTAACAGGGTCATGAGCCGGGTGAGGGAATGGCGATGAATTACGAGACAACGATCAAGGCTGAAGCCGCCGACGGCGTGACCACCGAGTTTTCCGGTGCGCGCACGTTTGGCGCGCCCGCTGTGCCGCGCTGGCTGATCATCGGTGGACTCGGCCTGTTCGCGCTGCTGCTCGCCATCGCTGCCTATTTCGCAATCGCCGGTGGTGAGCCTGTCGCAGTGGGCGATGACAATGCGCAGGCGCCCACCGTTACCGTTGTCACGCCGGGCACCACCACGGTTTCCGGCGAGATCGAGGCTCCCGGCACCCTCGCTGCGCGCCGCCCGATGCCGGTGGGCGTGGTGGGTGAAGGCGGGCAGGTGCTGCGCGTCACGGTAGATGCAGGCGACTGGGTCCAGCGGGGCCAGGTTCTCGCCGTGATCGACCGCAGCGTCCAGACCCAGCAAGTCGCCGCGCAGTCCGCGCAGATCGATGTCGCGCGGGCCGATGCCAACCTGGCGCAGGCCAATCTCGACCGCGCCCAGCAGTTGGTGGCGCGCGGGTTCATCTCCAAGGCTGATATCGACCGGCTGACTGCTGTGCGCGATTCCGCCATGGCACGGGTCAAGGTCGCTCAGGCCCAGCTTGGCGAACAGCGCGCACGCAACGAACGCCTCAATATCTATGCGCCGGCCACCGGCTATGTCCTTGCCCGCAATGTCGAGCCCGGTCAGACCGTTGGCGCGGGCAGCCCGGCGCTGTTCACGATTGCCAGCGGCGGGGAGATGGAAATGCTCGCTCAGCTTTCCGAAGAGCAATTGGCCAAGCTGTCGGTCGGCACCATGGCCACCATTGTCCCGACCGGATCGGAAAAGTCCTTCGCCGGCCAGGTCTGGCAGGTGGCCCCTGTGATCGACGCGACCACCCGGCAGGGCACGGCGCGGATCGCATTGCCGTTCGCGCCCGAGCTGCGCCCCGGCGGCTTTGCCACCGCGCGCATCAATTCCGGCAGCTTCACCGCCACCGTCCTGCCCGAAAGCGCGGTTCAGGCCGATGACGAAGGCAGTTACGTCTTCGTCGTGGGGGCCGATAACAAGGTGGCGCGCCGCGCGGTCAAGACCGGCGCGGTGACCGCACAGGGCCTCGCTATTACCGAAGGTCTGACCGGCAAGGAGCGCATCGTGCTTAGGGCTGGCGGGTTCCTCAATCCCGGCGAAACCGTCAATCCGCAGACACCCAAGACATAGGTCACGGCCATCTCCGCAGGCAGATTGCGCGTAACTGACCGCACAAGGTTATAAGACCGGCGAAACACAGGCAGGAATTTCATGGCACTTCGCGACATCTCGGCCTGGTCGATCCGCAACCCGGTGATCCCCCTGGTGTTGTTCACCGGGCTGTTGTTCGCCGGGATCGTCAGCTTCCTGCAGATGGATGTGACCAACAACCCGGACGTCGATTTTCCGGCCGTCATTGTCAATATTTCCCAGCCCGGTGCCTCTCCGACCGAGATCGAGAACCAGATCACCCAGCGGGTCGAAAGCGCGCTGCGGTCGATCAGCGGGGTCAATTCGATCCAGTCGACCGCGCGCGAAGGCAGTTCCAACACCTTTGTCGAATTCGAGATCGGCACCAATCTGATCGAGGCGGTCAACGAAGTCGAAACCGCGATCGATTCGGTGCGCGGATCCTTGCCTGACGGCATCCTCGAACCGCAGGTGTCGAAGGTCGATGTTGTGGGTGAGCCGATCGGCTACACTGCGGTCGAAGCCGATGACATGACGCTGGAACAGCTTAGCTGGTTCATCGACGATACCGTGGCCAAGCGGCTGCTGAAGATCGAAGGCATGGCCGAAGTCCAGCGGTTTGGCGGGGTGGACCGGCAGATCGAGGTTATCCTCGATCCGGCGCGGATACAGTCCTTCGGGGTCACCGCCTCGCAGATCAACGCGGCGCTGCGCCAGAGCAATCTGGATGCGGCGGGCGGTCTCGCCGAAATCGGGGGCACCCGCCAGTCGCTGCGCGTGCTCGGCAATTCTGACACAGCCTACGCCCTGTCGCAGACCCAGGTGCAATTGAGCGGCGGGCGCACCGTGCGGCTGGCCGATATCGCCCAGGTGCGCGATGGCTATTCGGAACGCACCTCGATCAGCGAAGTGAACGGCAAGGAAGTGGTCAACTTCCTGATGAACCGCGCGCGCGGGGCATCGGATCTGGCCGTCTATGATGCCGCGCTGGCCGAGATGGACGCGATCGAGGCCGAAAACGAAGGCGTCAAGTTCATCAAGCTGTCGACCAGCACGACCTACACCCGCGCCCAGTACGAATCGTCGATGTGGGCGCTGGTCGAAGGCGCGGTGCTGGCCGTGATCGTGGTGTTCCTGTTCCTGCGCGATTGGCGCGCAACCTTCATCTCGGCAGTCGCCATCCCGCTTTCGGCGATTCCGACGTTCTTTTTCATGGATTTGCTGGGCTTCAACCTCAACTTCCTGTCGCTATTGGCGCTGGCGCTGGTGGCCGGCGTGCTGGTCGATGACGCGATCGTGGAGATCGAGAATATCGTGCGCCACATGCGGATGGGCAAATCGGCCTATCAGGCAAGCATTGAGGCAGCAGACGAAATCGGCCTGCCGGTAGTCGCCACCAGCTTCTGCATCGTCGCGGTGTTCCTACCGGTGGGCCTGATGCCGGGGGTATCGGGTCAGTTCTTCCAGAACTTCGGGATCACGGTGGTGATTGCGGTGCTGATGTCACTGGCGGTGGCGCGCATGGTCACGCCTCTGATGGCGGCCTACTTCCTCAAGTCGAAGGGCCATGCCGAACATGGCGAAGGCCCGATGATCGACCGCTATATGCAGGTGCTGGCCTGGACGCTGGATACCGGCAAGATGGCGGCACGCCGCGCCGGGCTTGATGGCCCGCGGCACCGTGTCGGCTATGTGTTCGGCCTGCTGCTGGCGGTGCTGGCGCTGTTGATCGTGCCGATGCTGGCGATGTTCGAACTGGCGAGCGGCTCGGTCTCGGGCGTGATTGCAAGCAGTGCGGGCGCCGCGCCCCCGTGGAGCGGCCTGATCGGCCTCGACGTGCACAAGCAGATTGCCACGGCCGTTTCCGCCGACACCAACGGGGCCGCACACAAGCTGGTCTCCAAGCTGTTTGAAGTGGTGATCGTCCTGCTGGTCTCGCTGCTGTCCTTCTTTGCTGCCTTCGTGACGTTCCGGGCGATTGAGGCACCGGCCGGCGGCGACAGCGCCTTTGCCCGCAGCACCCGCTGGATGACGGCGCGTTTCTACGACCACCGCGTGTGGATGCTCGGCATCGGGTGGTTCTCGTTCCTGGTGACGATCCTGCTGTTTGGCCAGATCCCCGGCCAGTTCCAGCCCACCATCGACGACGAGAACAGCCGCGTCGAAATCGAGATGGTGCCCGGCACCACGCTTGCCGAGACCAAGCGGGTGGTCAATTCGGTCGCCGCGCGGCTGCGCACCGAGCCTGAAGTCGAACGCCTGCTGGAACGCATCCGGCTGGGCGAAACGTCGTCGATCTTCGTCAAGCTGAAGGATGACCGCGCCCGCACCTCGGTCGAGTTCGAGCGGGAGCTTGCGCCCGATCTTGCCAGGTTCCCCGATGCGCGGGTCAGGTTCCAGTCGCAATCGGGCGGGTTCGGTTCGGGTCGCGACATGACCGTGATGCTGGCAGGATCCGATCCGGTGCTGCTTGACCAGACCGCCGCCCGGCTGGTCGAAGAAATGCGCGGTCTGCCCTCGCTGGTCGCCCCGCGCGTCAGTGCCGATCTCAACCGTCCTGAAATCATCATTACGCCGCGCGACAAGATCGCCGCCGAACTGGGCGTTACCACCGCTGCCCTGTCCCAGACGATCCGCATCGCCACCTTGGGAGAAATCGAGCAGAACGCGGCGCGCTTCTCATTGTCGGATCGCCAGATTCCGATTGTGGTGCGTCTGTCGGAGAAAGCCCGCACCGATTACCGGACGATTGAAAACCTGCCCGTGCCGCTCGCCAATGGCGGATCGGTGCCGCTGAGCCGCGTGGCTGACATCAGCTTCGGCTCCGGCCCCACCGCGATCCAGCGGTACAACCAGAACCGCCGCGTGCTGGTGGGCGCCGACCTTGCCGCAGGCGTGCTGAAGGGCGAGGCGCAGGCCCAGATCGATGCGCTGCCGGTGTTGCAGGATCTGCCCGTGGGCGTGATCCGCGACGTGGTGGGCGAAGAGGAATGGCAGGCCGAGCTCATCACCAACCTCATCATCGCGATCATTTCCGGCGTGCTGCTGGTGTTTGCGGTGCTGGTGCTGCTGTACAAGCGGTTGATGAGCCCGCTGGTCAACATGACATCGCTGGCGCTGGCGCCGCTGGGCGGCATCCTGCTGATCTGGCTGCTTGGCCAGCCGCAGTCCATGCCGGTCTATATCGGTATCCTGTTGCTGCTCGGGATCGTGTCCAAGAACTCGATCCTGCTGATCGACTTTGCCATCGAGGAGATGAACAAGGGCGTCGGACAGCGCGATGCGATCATGGATGCGGGGCACAAGCGCGCCCAGCCGATCGTGATGACCACGATCGCGATGACGGCCGGCATGGTGCCGGTGGTGGTCAACGGCTACCTTGGCGGCGGCGACGGTGCCTGGCGCGAGCCGATGGGCTGGGTGGTGATCGGCGGTCTGGTTGTCTCCACATTGCTCACGCTGCTGATCGTGCCGGCAGGCTTCAGCCTGGCCGACAGCTTTGAAAAGCGTGTCGGCCCGTGGCTGCGTTCGCGGATGCTAACCTACAAGCCGGGCGATGCCGGGGCCGATGGTGTCGCGCCAGTGCCCGCGCCAGACTTCCGCTTCCCCGGCCTCGGCAAGCCGGCACCGGGCGATGAGCCGGCCGAATGATGGTAAAGGCGTGACGAACACGACCGAAGCGGGCTAAGGCCGCGCTATGGCGACACGTTTCTCACGGCCCCTGACCCTGGACGGCCAGCCGCTCACGGTCGACCGCGCCCGGCGGATGCGCTGGACCGCGACGGGGATGCTGGCGGCGATGGCGGTGGTGTTCCTTGCCACCCACGGCCTTGCGACCACCGGGCATCCGGCTTGGGGATACCTCAACGCCTTTGCCGAAGCGGCGATGGTGGGCGGTTTGGCGGATTGGTTCGCCGTGACGGCGCTGTTCCGCCACCCGCTTGGCCTGCCGATCCCACACACCGCGATCATCCCGGAAAACAAGGACCGCATTGCCGACACGATGGCGCAGTTCCTGCGTGAGAACTTCCTTACCCCTGCCGTCGTGGCGCGGCGCATGGCGAGCATGAACATCGCCAAGGCGGCAGGCGAGTTTCTCGCCGCTTCGCCCGAACGCGGCCCCAAGGGCGAGCTGGTGGACGAACGGTCACGCATCACATCGGGCGCGGCGGAACTGCTCGCCGAAGTGCTCGAATCGCTTGATCCCGACAGACTCGGCAATCAGGTGCGCAGCGGCCTTGCGGGCCAGCTGGCCAAGCTCGACATCGCGCCGCTCGCCGGACGGATGATTGAAACGACCATGGCCGACAAGCGCCACCAGCCGCTGATCGACGGCGTGGTGCGCTGGGCGGGCCTCACCATCGAGGACAACGAAGACACCCTGCGCGAGATCATCCAGCAACGCGTTGCGGGCGTGCTGCGCTGGGCAGGGATCGACAAGACCATCTCCTCCAGCGTGCTCGACGGGCTGTACAAGCTGCTGGCCGAAGTGCTGGTCAACCCCGATCATCCCCTTCGGTCCAAGATCGAGGAAGGTCTGGCCAAGCTTGGGCAGGACTTGCAGCACGACCCCGATACCCGCGCCAAGGTGGAAGCGATGAAGCGCGACCTGATCGCCAACCCTGCGGTGGCGGTGTGGTGGACCGGCGTGTGGGAACGCATTCGCCGATCCTTGATCGCGCGTGCACGCAATCCTTCGGGCGGAATGGGCGAAGACATGCGTCATATGCTGGCCGAACTGGGGCAGGCGCTGCAAGCCGATACCCGCCTGCAGCTCCAGATCAACCGCTTTGCCCGCCGCACCGCGGTGGGCGTCTCCACCCGGTATGGCGATCAGATCGTGCGTCTGGTGTCAGAAACCGTGCGCCGCTGGGACGCCCGCACGATCACCGATCGGGTCGAAGGCGCGGTGGGCCGCGATCTCCAGTTCATCCGCATCAATGGCACGCTGGTCGGCGGGCTGGTGGGGATGACCCTGCATTTCCTGACGACGGTGTTGTAGGGGCCGCGGTTTAGCGGCCCAGTTGGTAGACGATGCTTTCCGCATGGTAGGAACGCATCGGCTGACCGGCTGCATCCAGGGCCGGGTCGAATTTGGCATTGGCCATCGCACGGCAAGCCGGGCTTTCCAGGCGATCGGCGCTGGTCGCTTTGAGGATCACGCAGTCTTCCACTGCGCCATCCGGATTGACGATCACCCGCATCCGCATGATGCCCTGCTCGCCGAAGTTCTGCGCATCACGCGGATAGGCGGCCACGATCCGGCGCACGATCCCCTCTCTGTTGGTCCATAGCGGCATCCGTGTCGCGGTGCGGTGCTGTTCGACATCGAGGCCCCAGGTGCCAATCAGATCGAGCGCGCAGGTATCCATCGCGGCGAAGGCCTGATCGAGCGGCCCGGTCATGAGCCGGACGTCATCACCGCGCTGCTTTACCGCAACAAATTCCACCTCGCGTGCGGCCTCCTTGTCAAGCTGAGGCAGGCGCAAGTCCGGGGCGGCGCCGTCGTCATCGTTGCTTTCATAGCCCTCCGCTACGTTGACCGCAGAATAGATCACGCCGTCCCCAAATCCTTCGACCTTACCCGTGAACGGTTGGGTCTTCCTGGACTCTTGTGCGGCATTGAAGGCAAGATCGGTGCTCTTCCGGTTGCCGAACCGGCTATAGGATGGCCCGGCAAGCGTCAGCCCGGCATATTTGCTCGGAAAATACTGTTCGAAGAACAGGATATGCTGGGCGTCGCCTTCCCCGAAAATCCGCGCGAGCCGGCACTTGGTTTCCCCGAAATCGATGTTCCACGGGCTGCTGGGGGCGATCTCGACCACCTCGGCCTGCGCCGGCATGGCGGTGAGTGTGGTGGCGAGGGCAGAAAGGGCAAGAATAGTGCGACGCATATGAAAAACCTCCAGCAGTCACACCAGATTGCCGGAGGCTCATTTCAAAATAAAGTCTCTTGCGATGAACCGCTTACAGCGCCTCGGTCAGCTCCGGCACGGCGGTATAAAGATCCGCCACCAGGCCGATATCGGCGACCTGGAAGATCGGCGCGTCTTCATCCTTGTTGATCGCGATGATGACCTTGGAGTCCTTCATGCCGGCAAGGTGCTGGATCGCGCCCGAGATGCCGATGGCAAAGTAGAATTCCGGCGCCACGATCTTGCCGGTCTGGCCGACCTGGTAGTCGTTGGGAACATAGCCCGCATCGACCGCCGCACGGCTTGCGCCGATGGCGGCGCCAAGCTTGTCCGCCAGCGGCGTGATCGTGTTTTCGAAGGTTTCGCTGTCCTTCAATGCCCGGCCACCCGACACGATGATCTTGGCGCTGGTCAGTTCGGGACGCTCGCTCTTGGCGATTTCCGAGCTGACGAAGCTGGAAATGCCGGCGTCACCGGCGCCACCAACGGCTTCGATGGTGCCCGAACCGCCTTCGGTCGCGGCCTTTTCGAACGCGGTGCCGCGCACGGTGATAACCAGCTTTTCATCGGTCGCTTCGACTGTGGCGATGGCGTTGCCGGCATAGATCGGGCGGGTGAAGGTCTTGGGCCCTTCGACCGAGAGGATTTCCGACACCTGCATCACATCCAGATGCGCAGCGACGCGCGGGGCGACGTTCTTGCCCTGCGTGGTGGCAGCCGCCAGAAATGCGTCGTGGTGGCCCATAAGTTCAGCCGCCAGCGGGGCGACGTTTTCAGCGAGGCCGTTGGCATAGGCGGCGTCATCCGCGACGTGAACCTTGCCCACGCCAGCAATCTTTGCGGCCGCTTCGGCAACGCCGGCGCAATTGTGACCCGCGACCAGCAGGTGCACTTCGCCCAGCTTGCCCGCAGCGGTCACGACCGCGAGGGTCGCGTCATTCACCTTGGTGTTGTCATGTTCGACGAGAACGAGAGTCTTCATCTCTTGGGTTCCTTATCTGTGTGACGCGGCGCGCTTACGCGATGCCGAGCGCCTTGACCTTTTCGACCAGCGCGGCGACGTCCGCGACCTTTTCGCCCGCTTGACGCACCGGCGGTTCGGCAACCTTGAGGGTCTTCAGGCGCGGTGCCAGATCGACGCCGTAATCGGCAGCGGTCTTGGTGGCGAGCGGCTTCTGCTTGGCCTTCATGATGTTGGGCAGCGAGGCGTAGCGCGGCTCGTTCAGGCGAAGGTCCGTGGTCACGATGGCGGGCATCGCAAGCCGCACGGTTTGCAAACCGCCATCGACTTCGCGCTTCACAATCACGTGATCGCCATCGATTTCGACGGTGTTGGCGCCGGTCCCTTGCGGGCGGCCCAGCAGCGCGGCGAGCATCTGGCCGGTCTGGTTCGAATCGTCCGAAATCGACTGCTTGCCGAGGATGACGAGGCCGGGGGCTTCTTCATCGGCAATCGCCTTGAGGATCTTGGCAACCGCCAGCGGCTCGACATCCTCATCGGTCTCGATCAGGATCGCGCGGTCGGCGCCCATGGCGAGCGCGGTGCGCAGCGTTTCGGCGGCCTTGGCCGGGCCGACGCTGACAGCGACGATTTCGGTGGCGGCGCCCTTTTCCTTCAGGCGGATGGCTTCTTCCACCGCGATCTCGTCGAACGGGTTCATGCTCATCTTGACGTTGGCCAGGTCAACGCCCGTGCCATCGGCCTTGACGCGCGGCTTGACGTTGTAATCGATCACCCGCTTCACGGGGACGAGGATCTTCATGGGGCGTTCCTTCCTCTCAAAGAATCATGGGCCAAGTCAGCCCTCGGCCGCCGCCTAGCTTGCGTTTACGTAAACGTCAAGTAAGGCGGCGGCTTGTAGGACCGGGCGAGATTGATACGCGATCACCTGCGCCCGGGATGTGTTTGGTGAACAAGACCCCTGGAATCAGGCGGCCTTCTTCACCTCGGCAACGATTTTCTTGGCGGCGTCGCCAAGGTTGTCGGCGCTGACGATCGCAAGGCCCGAGTTCTCGAGAATCGCCTTGCCTTCGGCCACGTTGGTGCCTTCCAGACGGACCACCAGCGGCACCTGCAGGTTCACGTCCTTGGCCGCCTGCACGATGCCGTTGGCGATTACGTCGCACTTCATGATCCCGCCGAAGATGTTCACGAGGATGCCCTCGACCGCCGGATCCTTGAGGATGATCTTGAACGCCGCGGTCACCTTTTCCGTGGTCGCGCCGCCGCCCACGTCGAGGAAGTTGGCCGGGAAGGCGCCGTTCAGCTTGATGATGTCCATCGTCGCCATGGCGAGCCCTGCGCCGTTGACCATGCAGCCGATGTTGCCATCGAGCTTGATATAAGCGAGGTCGTATTCGCTGGCTTCGACTTCCGCCGGGTCTTCCTCGGTCTCGTCGCGCAGGGCTTCGATATCGGGGTGGCGGTAGAGCGCGTTGCCATCGAAGCTCATCTTGGCGTCGAGCACCAGCAGCTTGCCATCTTCGCTTTCCACCAGCGGGTTGATTTCCAGCATCTCGCAATCGGTGGCGAGGAAGGCGTCATACAGCTGCTTCGACAGCTTCTGCGCCTGCTTGTTGAGATCGCCCGTCAGCTTCAGCGCGAAGGCCACGGCGCGGCCATGGTGCGGCTGGAAGCCTTGTGCGGGGTCAACGCTGAAGGTGGTGATCAGTTCGGGCGTGTCATGCGCCACGGTTTCGATATCCATGCCGCCTTCGGTCGAAACGACGAAGGCGACGCGCCCGGTGGCACGGTCGACCAGCAGCGAGAGGTAATATTCCTTGGCGATGTCGACGCCGTCGGTGATGTAGAGGCGGTTGACCTGCTTGCCCGCATCGCCGGTCTGGATGGTGACCAGCGTGTTGCCGAGCATCTCCTTGGCGTGGGCTTCCACTTCCTCAAGGCTCTTGGCGAGGCGCACACCGCCCTTGGCATCGGCGCTAAGCTCGGTGAACTTGCCCTTGCCACGACCGCCTGCATGAATCTGCGCCTTTACCACGTAAAGCGGTCCGGGCAGCTTCTTGGCAGCCTCCACGGCTTCTTCGACGGTGAGCGCGGCGTGGCCGGCAGGAATGGCGAGCCCGTGCTGGGCGAGCAGTTCCTTGGCCTGATATTCATGGACGTTCATGGCGTATCGATCCCTTCTAGCAAATCCTGGGGAGAGGTAGGTCTGTGGGGGGCCTAAGCACGGATCGACCCTCTTGAAAAGTGCTGTGTGCAGGCGCAACAGCGCTCCTTGCATGATTGACCGTTCGCACCTTGAAGACATCGTCCGTGAGGCGGGGCGGATCGCCCATTCGCGTTGGCCGGGTGCGGGCCATGCCTTGCACAGCTGGGACAAGACGCCGGGAAATCCGGTGAGTGAGGCCGATCTGGAAGTTGACCGCTTCCTCAAGCGGGAGCTGGGTCGTCTGCTGCCGTCCGCCGCCTGGCTGTCGGAAGAGACCGCAGATGACAAGGCGCGCACCGCGAGCGATCTGATATGGTTGGTCGATCCCATCGACGGCACCCGCGATTTTGTGAACGGGCGGCCGGGCTGGGCCGTATCGGTGGCGCTGGTAAGTTCGGGCCGTCCGCTGATCGGGATGCTGGCGGCGCCGGCGCGGGGCGAGGAATGGGTTGCGGTCGCCGGGCAGGGCGCAACCTTGAACGGCACGGCGATCCGGGCCAGCCAGCGCACCCAATTCGCCGGTGCGCGGGTGCCAAGTGTGCTTCTGCCCCAAGACGATAGTGATCTGGTCGCGGTAGTGCAGCCCAATTCGATTGCGCTGCGAATCGCGATGGTCGCGGCCGATCAGGCCGACCTTGTGGCGACCGTGCGGTGGGGCTTTGAATGGGATATCGCCGCTGCGACGCTCATCGCCCGCGAGGCCGGGGCAGAGGTGACCGATGCCTTCGGAGGCCCGCTTGCCTATAACAAACACGATCCGCGCGATTTTGGTGTGCTGGTGTGCTCGCCCGCAATCCACGCCGCGGCCCTTCAGCGCCTTGCCGAGCGGGCCAAGGCCCTGCGCTGAGGGCGCCGCCCCTAGAAACCGCGCCGGCAGAACGCAAACGGGCCGCCCGTTAGGGCGACCCGCAAGGCCGACCGGCCGCCCGCAGCGACCGGAGGAAGCGAGGCGTTGGGCGTAGATGCACCCCAACCCTTACTGAGAACGTGCGGCGTTCACATCATCCTGGCTGACCGGGATGATCTTGATTTCGACGCGGCGGTTGAGCGGCTCTGCAATATTGTCGCCAGTCTTGACGCGCAGATAGTCGTATTGCTCGCCAAAGCCCTGCGTTGCCATGCGCGAACGGGCCACGCCGCGGGTCGAAAGGTAATCGGCAACCGCATCCGCGCGCTGCTTGGACAGGCGCTGATTCAGCGCGTCCGAGCCGGTCGTGTCGGTGAAGCCATAGACGTCGATGAGGCTGTTGGGATAACGGATCAGTGTATCGGCCACGCTGTCGAGCGTATTGTAGAAACCGGGATTGATCGCAGCCGAACCGCTGGCGAAGGTGACGCCGTCGGGCAGGCGAACCAGAATGGCGTCCTGATCGCCGACTTCTTCGACATCCACACCGCTACCGATGGTGGTTTCGCGAAGTTCCTTGATCTGGTCGTCATACTGCTTGCCAAGCACTGCGCCGGCCGAACCGCCGATGCCTGCGCCGATGATGCGGCCGGTATCGCCGCCGATTGCGCCGCCCAGAAGATAGCCGAGCGTACCGCCGAGGCCGGTGCCGATCGCCGTGCGCGAAATCTTGCGTTCACCGGTGTTGGGGTCCGTAACGCAGGCGCTGGTTCCGATAAGCGCCAGAGCTGCTGTGCCCGAAAGCAAAATGCGTGAAAATGTCATGGTAATGTCTCCTACCCTCAATGACCGGCCTTACCGTACCGCCTGAACAGCGACATGGCGACGGGACGGCTTGCACCGGCGGTGGCCCGCGCCACATTCACCTGTGCTGAATGGTAAGTGCAGCTTTGGCCAGATGTTCCATCGGGTGACATGCTGTGGCTGGCAACAGCCCCCGTTTGTGCTAGCGCATCGATCGTGACCACCTTTCCCTGGACAGACCTGGCGACCATCCTTGTGCTTGTTGTGATCAACGGCGTGTTTGCCATGTCCGAACTCGCGATCGTTTCCGCCAAGACCAGCACGCTTGAAGCCCGCGCCGAAGGTGGTTCGGTTGGCGCGCGCGTCGCGATTGCCCTGGCTGCGGAACCGGGCAAGTTTCTTTCGACCGTGCAGATCGGCATCACGCTGATCGGGATCATCGCCGGCGCCTATTCCGGCGCCAGTCTTGGCGGGCCGGTGGGAGAACGGCTCGAATGGCTGGGCCTGCCGGGCAAATATGCCGATGAGACCGGGTTTGCGGTGGTGATCGCGCTGACCACCTATCTCAGCGTGGTGGTGGGCGAGCTGGTGCCAAAACAGCTTGCGCTGCGCAATGCCGTGCCGCTGGCGCTCATCATGGCGCGGCCGATGGCCATGCTGTCGCGCGCCGCAGCGCCGCTGGTGTGGTTGCTCGATTCAAGCTCGGCGGCGATTATCCGGCTGTTTGGTATCCGCCGCACGGGCGAGCCTTCGGTCACGGCGGAAGAGCTCCAGATGATCTTTGCCGAAGCGACCCGTTCGGGCGTGATCGAAGACGAACAGCGCCAGATCCTGACCGGCGTGGTGCGGCTGGCCGAGCGGCCGGTGCGCGAGATGATGACCCCGCGTACCGAGGTCGACTGGATCGAAGCGGACGCCGATCTGGCGGAAATCCGAGAAACGATCGAGGAAAGCTCCCACTCGCTGCTGCCCGTAGCCGAAGGCTCCCCCGATACGATCCTGGGCGTGGTCAAAGTGCGCGATGTGCTGGCGGCGCTGGTGGCGGGCACGCCGGTATCGATCCGCGGGATGATCCGCAAGGTTGAAGTGGTGCTTGATCAACTTGACGCGATGGACGCGCTGCGGGTGCTGCAATCGGCCGAAGTGGCCATGGCGGTGGTGCACGACGAATACGGGCATTTTGAAGGGATCGTCACACCGGTTGACCTGCTGACCGCGATCGTCGGCAATTTCGCCAGTGACAGCGACGATGGCGACCTGCCTTCCGTCGTGGAGCGCGAGGACGGTTCGCTGTTGGTGTCGGGGTCGCTTTCGGCCGATGCGCTGGCAGACCGGTTGGGGCTTGAATATGGCGAGGACCGCGAATTCGGCACAGCGGCGGGCTATGTCCTGTCGGTGATGAAGAAGCTGCCGGGCGAGGGCGAGCATTTCCACGATCAGGGCTGGCGCTTCGAAGTCGTCGACATGGACGGCCGCCGGATCGACAAGCTGCTGGTGAGCCGCGAGATTCCGGCAGAATAGTTCGCTGCGTTCTCAACCGCCGGAGCGGCCAAGACTTCAGGCGGACGGGATAACCGTCGAGGCCGACTGCCCATCGCCTTCAGGGGCGGCGATGATGTCACGGGTCACGCGGCCCTTGGCGACCGTGTTGGTTCCGGTATCGCCGACCTGGCTGCGGATGCCGGGCGCAGCGGCGCCCGCACGGTCGATCACGCTGGCTTCCACCCGGCTGCGCGGCGCAGGCCCGCCGAACAGGGCTTCGAGCGCCTGTTCGGACGCGGTGCCATCGGCCGGGCGCGGGGCGCCGGGAGCGGGCGGGGCGAGGGTGAAGTCGGGCGGCACGACCAGCGGCGCCTGGCGCTGCACGGCGAATTCATCGGGACGCTCGCGGTTGAACACGCCGCCGCCGCCGCCACAGGCCGCCAGCATCGCCGAAGCGCCGGCCAGCAGAATCAGGGGTGCAAACTTACGCATCTTTGGTTTCTCCACGGGGCATGGGCCCGGTCTTGTTCTCGTCCTTGTCGCGCACCAGCAGGCTGCGGGCAAGAATAATGACGACACCGATGGTGATTGCCGCATCGGCGATGTTGAAGATCAGGAACGGGCGAAACGTCCCGATGTGAAAATCGGCATAGTCGATGACATAGCCCAGATCATAGCGATCGCGGATATTTCCGATCGCTCCGCCGAGGATCAACGCCAGCCCGACAATCTCGCCAAGCAGCTTCTCGCGCATCATCCACACCAGAACCACCAGCGCAATCGCGCCTGTCAGCAGCACCAGCAGCCAGCGGGTTTCCATGTCGTTGGCCTGCAACATCCCGAGCGATATGCCCTTGTTCTCGGTATAGGTGAGATCGAAGAACGGCAGCAGATCAATATTGCCCACCTCGCGCAAGCGCAGCGGGCCGATGACATACATCTTCACGGCCTGATCGATGATCGCAACAAGCGCAGCGATGGCGAGGCCGATCAAACGGTTGCGAGTGAAAACGCCGCTCATGCCCCCACCACCTCTTCGCAACGCCCGCACAGCGCGGCGTCTTCGGCCACGTCGGGCAATAACCGCCAGCAGCGGCCGCATTTGTGGTGGGCGGTCTTGGTTACGGTCACGCTGTCACCCTGACTGCGCGTGACTGTCGCGGTGATGAACAGCTCGGCGAGCTGTGCATCGGTGACGGCTGCGGGGACGGCCGTGGCGGGCACCACCACTTCGGCTTCGAGGCTGGAGCGGATGGTCTTGTCGCGCCGCAGCGGTTCGATCGCTTCGTTGACCTGATCGCGCAAGGATCGCAGCGCCCCCCATTTGGCGACATCGGCGCGCACCGGCAGCACGCTCGGCCATTCGAGCAGGTGGACGCTCCCGCGCTGGCCATCCTCGTCTGCCTCGCCGTCTTCGGGATAGCGGGTCAGCCACACTTCTTCGGCGGTGAACACCAGCACCGGCGCAGCGTAGCGGATCAGCGCATGGAACAGCAGATCGAGCACAGTGCGATAGGCGTTGCGCGTCACGCTGTCCGGCCCGTCGCAATAGAGGCTGTCCTTACGGATATCGAAGTAGAACGCCGACAAATCCTCGTTGCAGAAATCGACCAGCAACCGGGTGTAGAGGTTGAAGTCGTAGCTCTCCGCCGCAGCCTTCAGCTTCCCGTCCAGATCGCTCAGCAGCGACAGCACGTAAACCTCAAGCTCCGGCAACGCCCCGCCATCGCTCATATCGCCCACAAACCCGTCGAGCGCGCCCAGCAGGTAACGGAAGGTGTTGCGCAGCTTGCGATACTGGTCGCCGACGCCCTTGAGGATTTCATCGCCGATGCGGTGATCTTCGGTGAAATCGACGCTCAGTGCCCACAGGCGGATGATGTCCGCGCCGGTCTGCTCCATCACCGTGATCGGGCTGATGGTGTTGCCGAGGCTCTTGGACATCTTCTTGCCCTTGGCATCCATCGTGAAGCCGTGGGTCAGCACCTGATCGTAAGGTGCGCGGCCGCGCGTGGCGCAGGATTGCAGCAGCGAGGACTGGAACCAGCCGCGATGCTGGTCGGAGCCTTCGAGGTAGAGGTTGGCGGGCCATTGCAGGTCCGGCCAGCGCCCGCTTTCGAGCACGAAGGCATGGGTGCAGCCAGAATCGAACCACACGTCCAGAATATCGGTGACCATGTCCCAATCATCGGGATTGTGATCCGGGCCGAGGTATTCTGCCTTGCGGCTTTCGTCCCAGGCATCGACGCCGCCTTGCATGACGGCTGCGATGATGCGGTGGTTGACCTCCGGGTCTTGCAGATAGGTGCCATCGGGCTGCACGAACAGCGTGATCGGCACGCCCCAGGCGCGCTGGCGGCTGAGCACCCAGTCGGGCCGCCCTTCGACCATCGCGCCGATGCGGTTGCGGCCCTTTTCGGGGATGAATTCCACGCGGGCGATTTCCTCGACCGCGCGCTCACGCAAGGTGGGGGAGGCGGCGAGGGTTTCCTCCGCCGGATCGATCGCGCCGCCTTCATTCTCCCAGCCTTTTTCCGCGCGGGTTTTGGGCTCGATCCACTCCATCACGCGGTCCATCGGCACGAACCACTGGGGCGTGCAGCGGAAAATCACCTTGGCCTTGGACCGCCACGAGTGCGGGTAGGAGTGCGCGTAATCGGCGGATGCTGCTAGCAGCGCGCCGGTTTCGCGCAGGTCCTCGCAGATCGGGCCGTCCGGCGCGTTGAACTTGGGGTTGATGACGCTCATGCGGCGCTCGTCCGCGCCGCCGAGCCATTCCCAGTCGTCGCGGTAGCGCCCGTCATCCATCACCGCGAAGACGGGGTTGATGCCTGCCGATTTGCACAGGTCGAAGTCGTCCTCGCCATGATCGGGCGCCATGTGGACGAGGCCGGTGCCAGAGTCGGTGGTGACGAAGTCGCCGGGCAGCAGCGGGCGCGGGGCCGCGTAGAACCCGCCGAGGTGATGCATCGGGTGGCGGGTGAAGGTGCCGGCTAATTCAGAACCGACATAGAAATCCAATGTAGCGTAGTTCTGTTGCGGATCGCCCTGCGACCTGATCCGCTCACGGAACGGCTGGTATAATTCGCGAGCAATCAGAAAGCGGCGCCCGGTAGGTTCTGCCATCTCGTCGAGCTCGGCCAAATGAACGTAATCAACCTCCGGCCCATAGGCCAAAGCCTGATTGACCGGGATCGTCCACGGCGTCGTCGTCCAGATCACCGCGTGGGCGCCGACCAGTTCGGGGATCGGCGATTCCACAATCTCGAACGCCACGTCGATCTGGGTCGAGGTGATGTCCTCGTATTCGACCTCGGCCTCGGCCAGCGCGGTCTTTTCGACCGGGGACCACATCACCGGCTTGGAGCCGCGATAGAGGTTTCCGGCTCGCGCAAACTTCAGCAGTTCGGCAACGATCGTGCCTTCGGCCTGCGGGTCCATGGTGAGGTAGGGATGGTCCCAATCACCCATGATGCCCAGCCGCTTGAGCTGTTCGCGCTGCACGTCCACCCAAGCTTGCGCATAGGCGCGGCATTCGGCGCGGAATTCGGCGGCAGGGACTTCGTCCTTGTTCAGCTTCTTCTTGCGATACTGCTCCTCGACCTTCCATTCGATCGGCAGGCCGTGGCAATCCCAGCCCGGCACGTAAGGCGCGTCCTTGCCCAGCAGGTTCTGGGTGCGGCACACCATGTCCTTCAGGATATGGTTGAGCGCATGGCCGATATGCATGTCGCCATTGGCGTAGGGCGGGCCATCATGTAGGATAAACTTTTCACGCCCCCGCCGCGCATCGCGCAAGGCGTTGTACAGCCCGATCTGCTCCCAGCGCGCGGCAATACCCGGCTCCTTCTGCGGAAGGCCGGCCTTCATCGGGAAATCGGTCTTCGGCAGGAAGACGGTGTCCCGGTAGTCGCGCTTTGTTGTGTCGTCGCTCATGGTGCGCGGGGCCTTAGCGGGCGGGCGGGGTTTGCGCAATTTGTCTTGGGGCAAAGGTTACGCGGCTGAGACGCGGGGTTTCTCGCAGAGGCGTAGAGAAGAAAAAGGAGACGCGGAGGTATTTCGCATGCCGAAGGCACTTTCAAAAAGCTGCGCCCTCGCCGCACGCTTCACAATTCAAAAGGCAACGCGGCTTAGCCGCGTGCGCAACACCTCTGCGCCTCCGCTTCCTCTGCGCCTCTGCGTGAAACCCCTTCTACCCGAGCAACTGCCGCGCCCGCTCGCAATCCTTGTCCATCTGCTCGATCAGCGCGTTGAGCCCATCAAACTTCGCCTCGCCGCGCAGGAAGTGGTGGAAGGCGACTTCGATCTCCTGCCCGTAAAGATCGCCGGCAAAGTCGAAGAAATAGGGTTCGAGCAATTCCTTGGGCGGTTCGAACTGCGGACGGATGCCGATATTGGCCGCACCTTGCAGCACTTCCCCCGTCGCAAGGATGCGCCCCGTCACGGCGTAGATGCCGTATTTCGGGCGCAGGTAGTTCTCGACTCCGAGATTGGCGGTGGGATAGCCGATCGTGCGCCCGCGCTTGTCGCCGTGTTCGACGATACCGCGAATCGCGAAAGGGCGGGTGAGCAGGCGCGTGGCCAGCTGCGGGTCGCCATCGCGCAAGGCGGCGCGGATGCGGCTGGAGGACACGACCTCGCCGCCTGCCGCCACCGGCTCGACGACCCGCGATTGCAGCCCGAGTTCACCGCCCAGCGTGCGCAGCAGATCGACATTGCCCTTGGCGCCTTTGCCGAAGGTGAAATCACCTCCTGTGACCACGCCGTGCGCGCCGAAACGCTCGATCAGGATGGCGCGGATGAAATCCTCCGCGCTTGTGCTGGCAAGCTCGGCATCGAAATGGAACACCAGCATCGCGGTCGCGCCGGCCTCCAGATACAATTCCTGCCGCTGTTCGAGCGTGGTGAGCCGGAAGGGCGGCACATCGGGCTTGAAGTAGCTGACCGGATGCGGATCGAAGGTGGCGATGATCGAAGGGCGACCTTCGGCTTGCGCCCAGCGAATCGCTTCACCCGCCACGGCCTGATGACCGCGGTGAAACCCGTCGAAATTGCCCAGCGCAATCACCGCGCCGCGCAAGGCATCGGGAACGGGATCGCGGTGATCGAGCCAGCGCATCAGGCTGTGCCTCTCGTGTAGGTCAGGAAGGAAAAGGCGGGATGCGGCCCTTCCGCAGGGTGATCCTCTCGCGCCGTCAGCGTCCAGCCCTGCCCCGGCTCGCCCATGAAGGTATCGCCTTCGTAGTCCGCGTGGATCTGGGTGAGTTCGATCCGGCGGGCCAGCGGCATGAACACGTCGTAGATCGCCGCCCCGCCGATGATCGCTATCGCGTCGCTGTCATTCCCCGTGCTGGCCAGCGCCAGCGCGTCCTCCACCGATGCGGCCACCTCCGCGCCATCTGGCGCGAAGCCATCGCGGCGCGACAGCACGATGTGGCGGCGACCCGGCAGCAGGCCGGGCAGGCTTTCGAAGGTCTTGCGCCCCATCACCATTGGTTTGCCCATCGTCAGCGCCTTGAACCGCTTGAGATCGGCGGGCAGCCGCCACGGCAAATCGCCGTCATTGCCGATCGCGCCATTGGCGGCGCGGGCATAGATCAGCACGATAGCGCCGCTCATCTTATGGCGTGCCCGACGCGGGTGACATGGCCCATCTTGCGGCCCTCGCGCGCTTCGCGCTTGCCGTAGAGGTGCAGATGCGGTTCGCCCGGTTCGGCGAGGATCGCGTGGGCGCGCAGGGCGTCTTCGCCAACAATGTTGCGCATCTCGATACTGCCGAAACGCGTGGCGGTGCCGCCCAGCGGCAAGCCGCAGATGGCGCGGATGTGGTTTTCGAACTGGCTGGTGGCCGCGCCTTCGATCGTCCAATGGCCCGAATTGTGCACCCGCGGTGCCATTTCGTTGAACACCGGCCCTTCGCGGGTGGCGAAGAATTCCAGTGTGAGAACACCGACATAGCCCAGCGATTCTGCCACCTTGGCGGCGAGGTCGCGCGCCTGGGGCACCTGTGCTTCGACCATCGCGCCCGCTGGCAGGATCGACTGTGTCAGCATCCCGCCATCATGCAGGTTTGCCGTGGAGTCCCAGAACTTCACGCTGCCATCGGCGCCTCGCACGAGGATCACCGAAAACTCAGTTTCGTAGGTCACGAAGCCTTCGTAGATGCAGGTGACACCCGGAAAGCGCACGCCGCTGGCCTCCAAGGCCGAGCGCACCCGCCACTGGCCCTTGCCGTCATAGCCATCGCGCGCGGTCTTGAGGATGCCGGGCGTGCCCACCCGAACCAGCGCGGCGGACAGGTCATCTTCGGTTTCGATCCGGGCGTAGGGCGCGGGCGTTCCGCCGAGGCTGGTGGCGAAGGCTTTTTCGTTCAAACGGTCCTGCGCCACCTCCAGCGCCCGCGAGGGGCAGGCCAGCAAGGTCTGGGGCAGGGCTGCCACCGTGCCGAGCGGCACGTTCTCGAATTCCCACGTCACCACGTCGCAGCAGGCTGCGAAATCCGACAGGGCCGCGGTATCGTCCCAATCGGCGGTAATGAAATCCGAGCACGCAGCGGCCGCGACATTATCGCCTTCCGGCGCGAATCCGATGACCTTGTAGCCCAGTTGGAGCGCGGACATGGCCATCATCCGGCCCAGCTGCCCGCCGCCCAGAATGCCGATGGTGGAACCAGGGGCGAGCATCAGTCTTCCGGTACCTCGGCCACGGCGGCGCTTTTGGCGGCGCGCCAGTCCTGCAGGCGTTCGGACAGGTCGTCATCCGACAAAGCGAGGATCGCAGCAGCCAGCAGGCCTGCGTTCTTGGCCCCGGCCTCACCGATCGCCAGTGTGCCGACGGGAATGCCGCCGGGCATCTGCACGATCGAGAGCAGGCTATCCATGCCGCTCAGCGCCTTCGACTGCACCGGCACGCCCAGCACCGGCAGATGCGTCATGCTGGCGATCATGCCGGGTAGATGCGCCGCGCCGCCCGCGCCTGCGATAATGACGCTGAAGCCTTCGCCCTCGGCGCCCTTGGCAAAGGCGGTCATGCGATCAGGGGTGCGATGGGCCGAGGTGATACGCGCCTCGTAAGGCACCTCCAATTCGCTCAGCACGTCGGCGGCGGCTTTCATGGTTGGCCAGTCCGACTGGCTCCCCATCACGATTGCAACCTTGCCCCCCGTGGCGTCCATCATGCGTCCTTCAGATAGTACCGTGCGCCAGGCACCATATCGGCATCGAAATCGTAGACGATCGGCTGGCCGGTGGGAATCTCGAGGTCGGTGATGTCCGCATCCGAAATGCCCGACAGGTGCTTGACCAGCGCCCGCAGGGAATTGCCATGGGCCGAGATGATGACCGTTTCCCCACTCGCCAACACCGGCAGGATCGCGGTCTCCCAATAGGGCAGGACGCGCTCGATGGTGAGTTTCAGGCTTTCTGCCTGCGGGATGGCGATGCCCTCATAACGCGGGTCCCCCGCAAGATCGAATTCGCTTCCCGGTTCCAGCACGGGCGGCGGCACATCGAAGCTGCGGCGCCAGATCAGCACCTGCTCATCGCCGTGCTTTTCGCGGGTTTCCTGCTTGTCGAGGCCGGTCAGACCGCCATAGTGACGCTCGTTCAGGTGCCAGTCCTTCGTCACGGGAATCCACAGCCGCCCGGCGGCTTCCAGCGCGAGGTTCAGCGTCCGAATCGCGCGTGTTTGCAGCGACGTGAAGCCGACCGTCGGCAATACCCGCTTTGCCTTCATCAATTCGCCCGCCGCACGGGCTTCGGCCACGCCCTGCTCGGTCAGGTCCACATCCCACCAGCCGGTAAAGCGGTTTTCGAGGTTCCACTGGCTCTGGCCGTGGCGGACAAGGATCAGCTTGGGCATTTTGTCTCCGGGTTTCCGGTTGGTTTGGCGCACATGCAGCAAGAGCGCGCGGAGTTAGCCATCGGCGCACGGATTGGGAAGCGTTTCCGTGGCGCCGATGGTTTCGGACGGCGCATCCGAATCGCGCATTGCATCCGCCTGCGCCCTGTCCTGAGCTTTGCCCACAGCTTTGCCCACAGCTTTGCCCTGCGCTTTGCCCTGAACTTTGCGGCGGCGCAGGTTTTCACGCAGCTTGGCCGCCAGCCGCTCGTCACGCGACATATTCTTGCGGGGGTCTTCATGCATGTGAAACGCCTTGCAGAATAGCGGCCATTGCTTCAACCCCCGCTTGACATTGCAAGGGCGTGCGACAATAGCGCCCGCCCATACCGGCGCTGCTGTAGCTCAGTGGTAGAGCGCACCCTTGGTAAGGGTGAGGTCGGGAGTTCAATCCTCCCCAGCAGCACCACATCGCCGCACGACATCGGGCCATTCGCCCGAACGGCGGCGGCCCCGGTTTCGCCACGCACACAGGATCGGTCGCGCGCGTGGAGTGCGATCATGTGCGCTTGGGCGCGGTAACCGATCGGGCGATCTCAGTCCTCGCCGTTGGTTTCATCGACCTGATCTTCCCGGTATTCTTCCATGACCGTGCGGGCTGTTTCCCGGTCGTCCTGCGAAACGGCCTCGGGCCGGTCGTTGCGCACCGATGCTGCGACCGGAGCAAGGCACACGCGCGCATAAACGGGGCGATGATCGGATCCGACGTCGTCCAGCACCTTGATGTCGCTGATCATGAACTCCTTGGTCATGAAGACGTGGTCGAGCGGCCAAGCAAGCCACGGCAAATGGGCCGGGAACGTCGCGAAGGTGCCGCGCCCGATCCGGGGATCAAGATATCCACCGATCCGTTTGAACGTCTGCGAGGTATTGGACCAGGCCACATCGTTGAAATCGCCGATAGCGATCACCGGCATGTCCAGTTTGGCGGCACGCCGGGCAGCGATCAGAATCTCGGCATCGCGCTCCTCTGTATCTTGTCCCGGATGCGGGGGCCGCGGATGCAGGCCCATCAGCATGAAGGGGCGGTCGGTCTGAAGCTGCGCGGTGATCGAGGGGGTATCGGGCTCGGCAATATCTTCGATCTTTCCCGACGCCATCGGCAGTCGGCTGGCAAACAGCAGGCCGTAGGTGTTGTCGAGGGGCCGATCGAGCCTGTGGGGATAATCTGCCAGCACCGGTTCCAGTGCGGTCTGCCACGCACCGTCGGTTTCCAGCAGCAGCAGCACATCAGGGTTGATGTCGCGTAGCAGCCGGAGTGTGCGATCATAGTCACGATTGGTTTGCAGCACGTTGAGCGAGACGAAGGAGAAGCACTCCGGGTCTTCCTTTGCCGCGTTTGTCATCGCCACTTCAGACGAGACCAGAGGCGTGTAGGGCATGATCCGGTAAAACTGCCACCCGCCAGCCACGACAAGGCAGGCGAGCAACCAGGCATGTTTGCGCCAGTCCAGGGCCGCCAAAGCAATGGCCAGAACGGCCATGACCACAAGGATCTGGATCCGCGGAAAATCCCAGATCCTGATCCACCATTCGTTGGATTCGACCGCACTTAATCCGCTTATCAGGATAGCGAACACGGCCAGCGCCATCAGGGCGAAAGTCATCCAGCGGCGAAAGTCGAAAGTATTGCGCATTGGGTCTGCGTCCAAGCCGTTGAAACTCGGCGCGCCCAGTATCGCGGTTATTTTGACTTGGCTATCGGTTCGTTGCGGACCGTTGTGTTGATAACCGCACCACCCCTGCCCCCAATGTGGCGGCCCCCCGTTTTAGAACAGGGGGCCGAAAGACGAGGATACGCCATTCACCGCATAGGATCGAGCCAATAGCTCAGAAGGTGTAGGTCAACCCCAGTCCGGCAATGAACTGATCGGCGCTGCCCGCTTCGCTCACGATCGGGGAGCGTTTGAAATCGCCCAGCATCCGGTAATAGCCAACCACCGCAACGGCGCTTAGCCCTTGGGTAAGATCGCCGGTCAGCGCGTGGGCGGCAAGCAGGTTTACGCCCGCCCGCTTGAAGCCATCGCCAGCCTCTCCGTATGGCGACAACCCGCTGGCTAGTGCGCCGGCGGAATCAATGTTGAAATAGTAATCGCCAAAATCACCGCCGACATATTCGGCCAGCACCGACGCGCCGACGAAGGTCTGCGTCGAAAGCGGCGTGCCATATTCGATGGTGGGCGTGATGATGTAGCTTTCATGCGCGCCGTTCACGTCCCAGCGCGCGTCGATACGGGCGCTCAGAATATCGTAGTCGCTCGTGATCACACCGGTCTGGGTCACACCCAGCCAGCCGCCCAGTTCGATGGCGGTATCAAGCTCGCCCAGCGCCTCGACCTGCGGGTCCTTGATCATCGTGGTGCGGTCCAGCCGGATCCCGGCGACCGGCCCGAAGCCGACATCGAGGCCGGGCCCTGAAACATTGTCGCGGATCACATCGACATACAGCGCCGGCCCGCGCGAGAAGAAGTTGAAGCCCGATACGCTGCCGCGCGCGACCAGTTCGGGGATGATGATGTTTTCGTCAGAGCCTTCATAGCTCGGCACCGTGATGACGCCGGTGCCCAGCGAAATGTAATCGCCGCCCTCCGCTGCCGCAGCCTCGACCTCTGCGGTCTGGTCCTGCGCCTGTGCTGTGGCCGGGAAGGCCAGCAACAAGGCCAGACCGGTGGTGGCCGTGGCAGTCTTCAAAAGGTGGCGCATCTATTTGTCTCCGGAGTATGGGAATTGGGCAGAACCTGCCGAGGGCCAACAAGTTACGCCCGATGCGTTGATGCGTGGCGTGCGCCCGACAAACGGAAGTCTATGCGGTCAGCGGGATGATGGCGGGATCGCAACGCCCTTGTCGCGGGAGAGGATCGCGCAGCGCCGCTTCACATCGGCATCGCCAGGCAACACGCCGGTCGGCGCATCGAGACGCCGTCGCCAATTGGGATGCACGTCTACGGTGCCGGGCAGGTTGGGCTGTTCTTCCAGCGCCAGCATATCTTCGAGCGAGACCAGCGCGAGCGCGGACGGCGTGGCCGCAATGTGGGCAATCGCGGCATCGACCACCGGGGCCGCCACGTCCGGGGCGGGGCGGGGTGCATCGTGGTGCAAGGTCGACCACAACAGCCCGCGGTCCCATTCACGGATCGCCTCGGCCTGTTCGCGGGTGGTGTCCTGGGGCAGGCGGCCAAGCTTCTCTGCCCAATCAAGGTCGCGCCCGCGCCACCATCCGGCAACGGTCACGGTGTCGTGCGTCCCGGTCATCGCGACGCTGAGCGGGACATAGTCCTGCGCGCCGATGAAGCCGTGGTCGGCGGCGCGCTCAAACCACAAGACGCGCATCCCCAGCATCTGACGCTGCGTCACGGCTTCGGTAAAGCCGTAAGGCGCGGTGCCAAGATCCTCGGCGATCACCAGCCCTCCGGCGCGGTGCGCTTCCAATGTGGCGAGGCGGATCAGGTCGTCGAAGGGATAGGAGAGATACGCCCCGTCTCCCGTCGCAGCGCCCTCGGGGATGACCCAGAGCCGTGCGAGGCCGAAAGCGTGATCGATGCGCAAGCCTCCGCCGGCTGCCAGTCCGGCCCGGATCATCGCGATCCACGGCGCGTAAGCGGAGGCACGCAGGCCCTCGGGCGAAAAGCCGGTGATCGACCAGTTCTGCCCTTGTGGCCCCAGGGGATCGGGCGGCGCACCGATGGTCAATCCGTCCAGCATCGCATGGCGCAGCGACCAGGCATCGCTGCCCGACGGATCGACGCCAACCGCGAGGTCGGCGATCAGGCCGATCCCCATCCCTGCGTCCGTTGCGGCGGTCTGTGCTGCCGCCAGGCCCTGCCGGGCGAGCCATTGGACGAAGAGATGAAACGCAATCTCCTCCGGATGGTCGGCGGCGAAGCGGGATGCGGCACTGCCCGACGGGTCGTGGAACGCCGAGGGCCAGTCGCGCCAGCCATGCGCGCCGCCGGGGCGGAAGTGGCAATCGAGTGCGTCGAACAGCGCGTGGCGGGGCAGCATGGCATCGTCGCTTGATGTCGCACGTGCGCGTTCTGCCGGGGTGAGCGCGGCAAACACGGCGCGCAGCGCGTCCAGACGGCGCGGCAAGGCGCCGGCCCAGTCGATCAGCGGCCCCCCTTCGTTGGCGGCAAACGGCGGCAGGCCCGCCAGCACCGGATCGGCCAGCGCGCCGTTGAGGAACAGGCGGCTGGACGGCGAGTATGGGCTGTATCCCTCGCCATGCCCTGGAAACAGCGCATGCACCGGGTTGATCGCCAGCGCATCGGCCCCTGCCGCGCCAAAGACCTGCGCGGCCTCGGCCAACTCGCCAAAGCCGCCGAAGGGCGAAGGCCGTGCCCCGCGCAGGGCGGGGATCTGCACCGACACGCCCCACGGGCGGCGCGCCGTCGCATCGGGCAAAGGGCATTTGGGCGGCGCAACCGCCAGCCTCACTGCGCGGCCATCCAGCACGAGATCGTAGTAGCCGGGGTCAGCAGGAGCCGTCAGCCGGCTGCCTGCGACCGCGAGCGGGCGGGTAACGCCGTTCTCTCCGGTTGCTTCGGCATGAATGGCCGTCATCGGCAGCATTATGCTCGCCCCGCAATCGGCGACGAGCATAGGGGGCAATTCGCGGCTGCGCTGTTCAATGGCGGCTAGGCTTCGTGCGATCTGGCGCGCGCTGCCCGCTTCATGGCCCAGCGCCGCCAGCACCGCGACCAGCGCGTGATCGGCAACGATATGGCAGTGGCCGTCAACATCGGTCCACTCACGCGCTATTCCTGCAGCCTGTGCCAGCGCGTGCAGTTGCTCCATCGCCGCCTCCTTGCGGACCCCACCGGTCACTGTGCGCATCGGGGAGGAGAGTCCGCTTGGCAAGCCAGAGGCCGCAAGCCGAGCCATGAATACGGCCATGAATACGATTGTGGCGTCATGTTGGCGATTGCTGCAAGGCTGCGCACCTGATTAGTGTGCTAACCATAGCGGGGGAGCAATAGCGCGCAGGCTATTCCGGCGATCCCGGCCCTTGAGGGCATCAGCAAGGAGTATGCGCCGCGTGACAATGGGCCCGAACGGCAAATCAGGGGCGCTTGATGCGCGCATCGTGGGCGCGTTGCGCCACCGCGTTGGCAAGAACGAGCGGGCGGCCAAGCCGCATGACTGGTACAATGCGGCTGTCCTCGCCCTGCGCGATGACATCATCGACAACTGGTTCGCCTCCACATCGCGCGCGCATGAAGCCGGGGCCAAGCGGGTCTATTACCTCAGTCTCGAATTCCTGATTGGTCGCCTGCTGCGCGACGCGCTGTCGAACCTTGGCTGCACCCGTGAAATGGAAGCGGCGCTGCGGACCTACGGACTCGATCTTGCCGGTGTGGAAGAGCTGGAGCCTGACGCCGCGCTCGGCAATGGCGGCCTCGGGCGGCTGGCGGCGTGTTTCATGGAGAGCCTCGCCAGCCTCGACATTCCGGCCTTCGGCTATGGCATCCGCTACATCAACGGGATGTTCCGCCAGCGAATCGACGATGGCTGGCAGGTCGAACTGCCCGAAACTTGGCTCGCGCATGGCAACCCCTGGGAGTTCGAGCGGCGCGAAAGCGCCTATCTCGTCGGTTTCGGCGGCGAGGTCAGCAGCGAGGGCGGGAAAATCCGCTGGTTTCCGGGCGAAAAGATCGAGGCGACCGCGGTCGATACCCCGGTGGTCGGCTGGCAGGGCAAGCGGGTCAATACGCTGCGGCTGTGGACCGCCAATGCGATGGACCCGATCCAGCTCGATGCCTTCAACGCAGGCGACCACGCTGGCGCGCTGGCGGGTCAGGTACGCGCCGATAGTCTGGTGCGGGTGCTGTACCCGGCGGATTCCACCCCGTCGGGGCAGGAATTGCGGCTGCGGCAGGAGTTCTTCTTCTCCAGCGCCAGCATTCAGGACATCGTGCGGCGCCATGTGCAGTATTATGGCGATATTCGCACCTTGCCGGACAAGGCGGCGATCCAGCTGAACGACACCCATCCGTCCGTCGCGGTGGCGGAATTGATGCGGTTGCTGATGGACCAGCACGGGCTTGTCTTCGACGAGGCGTGGGACATCACCCGCGCCACCATCGGCTACACCAACCACACCCTGCTGCCCGAAGCGCTGGAAAGCTGGCCGCTGCCGCTGTTCGAACGGCTGCTGCCGCGCCACATGCAGATCATCTATGCGATCAATGCCAAGGTGCTGCGCGAGGCACGCAAGGCGGGGCTGGACGACGGGGCCATTGCCGCCATCTCGCTGATCGACGAACATGGCGAGCGCCGCGTGCGAATGGCCAACCTTGCCTTTGTCGGCGCGCATTCGGTCAACGGGGTGGCCGCGCTGCACACCGATCTGATGAAACAGACGGTGTTTGCCAATCTCCACAAGCTGTATCCCGACCGCATCAACAACAAGACCAACGGCGTCACCCCGCGCCGCTGGCTGCACCAGTCGAACCCGCGTCTGACCGGGCTGGTGCGCGAAGCGATCGGCGACAGCTTCATGGCTGATGCCGAACAGCTGGCCGGCCTTACCAAGCATGCGAAGGACGCAGCCTTTGGCGAGCGGGTGGACGAAGTGAAGCGCGCCAACAAGGTCGATCTTGCGAACACCTTGCGCGAATTGACCGGCATCCGGCTCGATCCCGACGCGCTGTTCGATGTGCAGATCAAGCGCATCCACGAATACAAGCGGCAGCTTTTGAACCTGATCGAGACTGTGGCGCTGTACGACCAGATCCGCAGCCATCCCGAACGCGACTGGGTGCCGCGCGTCAAGATCTTCGGCGGCAAGGCCGCGCCGACCTATCACAACGCCAAGCTCATCATCAAACTCGCCAATGACATTGCCAAGCGGATCAATGGCGATCCTTCGGTCGGCGAGCTGTTGAAGGTGGTGTTTGTCCCCAATTACAACGTCAGCCTGGCCGAGCGGATCATTCCGGCGGCGGACCTGTCCGAACAGATCTCAACCGCCGGGATGGAAGCGTCGGGCACCGGGAACATGAAGTTCGCCTTCAACGGCGCGCTCACCATCGGCACGCTGGACGGCGCGAATATCGAGATCATGGAGCGCGTCGGCGCTGAGCATATCGTGATCTTCGGGATGACGGCGGAAGAGGTCGCAGCCAAACGCGCGGATGGCTACAACCCGCGCGCCGTGATCGAAGGCAGCCGCGAATTGGCGCAGGCCGTCAACTCCATCGCCAACGGGGTTTTCAGCCCGGACGAACCGACGCGCTATCGCGGGTTGATGGATGCGCTGTATGATTCCGACTGGTTCATGGTCGCGGCCGATTTTGATGCCTATGCCGCCGCCCAGCGCGAGGTCGATGACCGCTGGCGCGATCGGGCCGCGTGGCGCGAATCGGCGATCATGAACATTGCCAATGTGGGCTGGTTCTCGTCCGACCGCACGATCCGCGAATATGCCCGCGATATCTGGGGCGTGATGTGAAACCTCCGGCAAGCGCCATCGCAGCCCTTCGCGATGGGTCGCATGCCGATCCGTTTTCGCTGCTCGGCCCGCATAGTGGCCCGCAAGGCACCTTCGCCCGCGCAATCCTGCACGGGGCGGAGGAGGCTGAGGCGTTTTCGCTGACAGGCGGAACGCTGGGCACAATGGCCCGTGTGGACGGGCCACTGTTCGAAGGCGCACTTCGCGGCCAGCCGCAGCCCGTGAAATATTGCTGCCGGGGTGCGGGGCGCGAATGGTGGGTGACGGACCCTTACAGCTTCGGCCCCGTGCTTGGCCCGATGGACGATTTCCTGATCGCCGAAGGCACGCACCTGCGCCTGTTCGACAAGCTCGGCGCGCATGTCATCGAGCACGAAGGGGCGCAGGGCGTGCACTTCGCCGTTTGGGCGCCCAATGCGCTCGCCGTAACGGTGGTGGGCGATTTCAACGGCTGGAACGGAGCGGCGCACATGATGCGCCGCCGCGCCGATATCGGCGTGTGGGAAATCTTCATCCCCGACATCGGCGCAGGCACCGCCTACAAATACCGCATCACCGGCCCCGATGGCGCGGTGCAGCCGTTGAAAGCCGATCCCTTCGCCTTCGCCAGCGAATTGCGCCCCAAGACCGCCAGCGTGGTGGCTGTGCCGGGCAAACGCGAGTGGGGCGACGCCGCCCACCGCAAGCACTGGGCCAGCGTCGATCCCCGGCGCGAGGCGATTGCCATCTACGAAGTCCACCCCGGATCGTGGCAGCGGGACGACAATGGCTGGTTCCTCACATGGGATGCAATGGCCGCGCGCCTGATCCCCTATGTCCTCGACATGGGCTTTACCCACATCGAGTTTCTGCCCGTTTCCGAGCATCCCTATGACCCGAGCTGGGGCTATCAGACCACCGGGCTCTACGCGCCATCCGCCCGGTTCGGCGATGTCGAGGGCTTTGCGCGCTTCGTGGACGGCGCGCACCGCGCGGGCGTAGGCGTGCTGATCGACTGGGTGCCCGCGCACTTCCCCGTCGACGAGCACGGCCTTGCCCGCTTCGATGGCACCGCGCTTTACGAACACGAAGACCCGCGCCTGGGCTTCCACCCCGACTGGAACACCGCGATCTACAACTTCGGGCGCAATGAAGTGCAGTCTTTCCTCGTCAACAATGCGCTGTTCTGGGCCGAGCAGTATCATGTCGATGGCCTGCGCGTGGATGCCGTCGCCTCGATGCTGTACCGCGATTACTCCCGCAAAGCGGACGAATGGATACCCAATGCCGAAGGCGGGCGCGAGAATTGGGAGGCGGTGGATTTCCTGCGCGCCACCAACCGCGCGCTTTATGGCAGCCACGCGGGCGTGATGACCATTGCCGAGGAATCGACCTCCTGGCCCGGCGTCTCGCACCCCGCCATCGATGAAGGCCCGCGCACATCGCTGGGCTTCGGGTTCAAGTGGAACATGGGCTTCATGCACGACACGCTGCAATACATGGCGCGTGACCCAATCCACCGAAAGCATCACCACGACGAGATCACCTTCGGACTGGTCTATGCCTTCTCCGAAAACTTCGTCCTGCCACTCAGCCATGACGAGGTCGTGCACGGCAAGGGGACGATCCTCGCCAAGATGAGCGGCGATGACTGGCAGCAATTTGCCAACCTGCGAGCCTATTACGCGATGATGTGGGGCTATCCGGGCAAGAAGCTGCTCTTCATGGGACAGGAGTTCGCCCAGCGCCGCGAATGGAGCGAAGAACGCAGCCTTGATTGGGACTTGATGGACGCGCCCGCACACCGGGGCGTGGCCGACCTGATCCGCGATCTCAACCGTCTTTACCGCGAAACCCCCGCGCTCCACGCCCGCGATTGCGAGGGGGAGGGGTTTGCGTGGCTGATTGCCGACGACGCGGAGAACTCGGTCTTTGCATGGTTGCGCATGGCACCGGGGCAAGCGCCGGTGGCGGTGATCGTGAACATGACGCCGACGCTGCATGAGGCTTACCACGTGCCGCTTCCCGGTGACGGGACATGGGCCGAAGTGCTCAACAGCGATGCGGCCATCTACGGCGGAAGCGGTCAGGGTAACATGGGCCGTGTCACGGCGCAGGATGGCGCGGCACGGATCGTTTTGCCGCCGCTGGCCACGATAATGCTGCGCTACGACGGGCAAGGCACATAAGAAATCCACGGGAGAGAGTGGGATGATCGAGAGAACTTCAGGCAGGCCGCTGGCACGCGATGCGATGGCCTATGTGCTGGCGGGTGGACGCGGCAGCCGCTTGATGGAACTGACCGACCGGCGCGCCAAGCCCGCGGTCTATTTCGGCGGCAAGTCGCGGATCATCGACTTTGCACTGTCGAATGCGATCAATTCGGGCATCCGCCGCATCGGGGTCGCCACGCAATACAAGGCGCATAGCCTCATCCGCCACATGCAGCGCGGCTGGAACTTCATGCGCCCCGAACGCAACGAAAGCTTCGACATCCTGCCCGCCAGTCAGCGCGTGTCGGAAAACCAGTGGTACGAAGGCACCGCCGACGCCGTATTCCAGAACATCGACATCATCGCCGCCCACGCGCCGCGCTACATGGTCATTCTGGCGGGCGATCACATCTACAAGATGGATTACGAACTGATGCTGCAACAGCACGTCAATTCGGGCGCGGATGTCACCGTAGGGTGCCTTGTTGTGCCGCGCATGGAGGCAACCGGGTTCGGCGTGATGCATGTCGACGTCGCGGACAACATCACTGCCTTTGTCGAAAAACCCGCCGACCCGCCGGGCATTCCGGGGGACGAGGGCATGGCGCTCGCTTCGATGGGGATTTACGTCTTCAACACCGATTTCCTGTTCGATCAATTGCGGCGCGATGCCGATGACCCCCAGTCTAAACGCGATTTCGGCGGCGACATCATCCCTCACATCGTCAAGCACGGCAAAGCGGTGGCCCATCGCTTCACCACCAGTTGCATTCGCGCAGCGGAAGAAATCGAGGAATATTGGCGCGATGTGGGCACACTGGATGCCTATTTCGAAGCGAACCTCGACCTGACGGACACGGTGCCCAAGCTGAACCTGTATGACCGTGAATGGCCGATCTGGACCGATGCGGTCGTCGCCGCGCCCGCCAAGTTCGTGCATGACGAGGACGGGCGGCGCGGGTCTGCGGTATCATCACTGGTGTCGGGCGATTGCATTATCTCCGGCTCCGAAGTGCGCCGCAGCCTGCTGTTCACCGGGGTCAAGATCGGCAGCTATTCCACCGTGAGCGAGGCGGTGATTCTGCCCTATTGCAATATCGGGCGCAGGGCGCGGCTGGGGCGGGTCATCATCGATTCGGGCGTGCGGATCCCCGAAGGCATGGTGATCGGCGAAGATCCGGTGCTGGATGCGCAGCGGTTCCGGGTGTCGGACAAGGGCATCGTGCTGGTCACTCGCGACATGATGGCGCGCCTGCACCCATGACGATGAAGGTTCTGTCGGTCGCATCGGAGGCGGCGGGGCTGGTCAAGACCGGCGGGCTTGCCGATGTGGCAGGCGCTCTGCCTGCTGCGCTGGCCGCGCAGGGCGTGGAATTGACGACCTTCGTTCCAGGCTATCCGGCGGTGCTGGCCAAGCTGGGAAAGGCGAAGACGCTGCACACCTGGGACGCGCTGCTGGGCACCCCGGCGCGGCTGCTCGCGGGCAAGCTGGGCGACCACCCGCTGTTGGTGCTGGATGCGACCGCGCTGTTCGCGCGCGAGGGCGGGCCTTATGCCGACGCATCGGGCCGTGACTGGGACGACAACTGGCGCCGTTTCGCCGCCTTTGCCCGCGCCGCTGCCGACATTGCGGGCGGCGCAGTGAAGGGCCGCAGCTTCGATCTGGTTCATGCCCATGACTGGCAGGCGGGGCTGGTGCCTGCCTATCTCCGGTTCGCGCCGTTTCCGGGCGGGCGGGACGTGCCCAGCGTCATCACCATCCACAACATGGCCTTTCAGGGATATTACCCCGCCGACATATTCCCGCAGTTGGGCCTCACGCCCGAGGCGTGGACGGTCGACGGGGTCGAAGCCTACGGCGGGGTCGGTTTTCTCAAGGCCGGGATGCAGTTGGCCGATGCGATCACCACCGTCAGTCCGACCTATGCCGGCGAGATCCGCAGCGCGCAGTTCGGCATGGGACTGGAAGGAGTGGTGTTGGCGCGCTCCCCCCGTGTCCACGGCATCCTGAACGGGATCGACACCGCTGAATGGAACCCGGCCAACGATCCGCATCTCGCAGCCGGCTTCACCGCCGGAAAGCTGGCGGCGCGCCGCAAGAACAAGCGGGCGGTGGAACAGGCGTTCGGCTTGGACCGCAGCGATGGCCCGCTATTCGTCGTCATCAGCCGCATGACCTGGCAGAAAGGCATGGATGTGCTGGCCGGCGTGCTCGATCATCTGGTCGGCATCGGTGGGCGCCTGGCGTTGTTGGGCGCAGGCGATGCTGCCATCGAACAGCAGTTCCTCGCCGCCGCCGCGCGCCATCCCGGCCGCATCGGCGTGCGGATCGGCTATGACGAGCCTGCCGCGCATGGTCTGCAAGGCGGAGGGGATGCAATCCTGATCCCGAGCCGGTTCGAGCCGTGCGGCCTGACCCAGCTTTACGGCCTTGCCTACGCTTGCGTGCCGGTCGTTTCGCGCACCGGGGGCCTGGCCGATACCGTCATCGATGCCAACCCGGCCGCGCTTGCCGCCGGGGTCGCAACCGGAATCCAGATGAACGCGGTTAGCCACGATGCGCTCACCATGGCGGTCAGCCGCGCGGTCGATCTTTACGCACAGGGACCGGTGTGGAAACGCCTTCAGACAAACGCGATGAAGGCGGATTTTTCGTGGGGGGCCAGCGGCGCTGCCTATGCCGCGCTCTACCGCCAGTTGATCGAGGAACAGGCATGATCCAGACGCATCCCACCACACCGTTCGACGGGCAAAAACCCGGCACTTCGGGCCTTCGCAAGAAGGTGCGAGTGTTCCAGCAGCCCGATTATGCCGAGAACTTCATCCAGTCCGTGTTCGATGTGGCCGAACGCGCGGCGGGATCGACGCTGGTCATCGGCGGGGACGGGCGGTTCCACAACCGCACGGTCATTGCACGTGCAATTCAGATGGCGGCGGCGAATGGCTATGCCCGCGTGCTGGTGGGGCAGGGCGGCATTCTGTCCACCCCCGCCGCCAGTCATGTGATCCGCAAATATGGCGCGAGCGGCGGCTTGATCCTGTCGGCCAGCCACAATCCCGGCGGGCCGGACGAGGATTTCGGCATCAAGTATAACATCGCCAATGGCGGCCCCGCGCCGGAAGCCGTGACCGATGCGATCTACGCTCGCACGCATGTGATCGATCGCTGGATGATGGTGGACGGCGATGTGGATCTTGACCGCATCGGCACCAGCCATGTGGACGAAATGGTGGTGGAGGTGATCGATCCCGTCGCCGACTATGCCGATCTGATGGCGGCGCTGTTCGATTTCGATGCGATCCGTGCCGCTGTGGCAAGCGGCGCGCTGACCATGGCCTTCGATGCGATGCACGCAGTGACAGGGCCTTATGGGATCGCAATTCTCGAACGGCGTTTGGGTTTTCCGGAAGGCACAGTGCGCAATGGCGTGCCGCTGGAGGATTTCGGCGGCCACCACCCCGACCCCAATCTCGTCCACGCCAAAGACCTCTATGATCTGATGATGTCGCCGACCGCCCCCACCCTCGGTGCGGCGTCGGACGGCGACGGGGATCGCAACCTCATCATCGGCAAGGGCATTTTCATCAACCCGTCCGATTCGCTGGCGATGCTGGCCGCCAACGCGCACCTCGCGCCTGCCTATGCAGGGGGGCTGAAAGGCATCGCCCGCTCGATGCCGACGAGCACGGCGGCCGACAAGGTGGCCGAGGCGCTTGGCATTCCCTTGTGGGAGACGCCGACCGGATGGAAATTCTTCGGCACGCTGCTCGATGCAGGCAAGGCCACTATCTGCGGCGAGGAAAGCGCCGGGACCGGCAGCGACCACGTGCGCGAGAAGGACGGGCTGTGGGCGGTGCTGCTGTGGCTCAACATTCTCGCCGTGACGGGCAAGCCGGTCACGCAAATCGCCGCCGAGCACTGGGCGCGATTCGGCCGCAATTACTATGCGCGGCATGATTACGAAGCGATCGAGACGGACAAGGCCAACGCCCTCATGGCGACGCTGGAAGGTTCGCTTGCGGGCCTGCCGGGCCGCGTTTTGGGGCCGCTGAAAGTCAGTGCCGCAGACCAATTCACCTATGTCGATCCGGTCGATGGGTCGGAAAGTCACAACCAAGGCGTGCGGGTGATGTTCGCCTGCGGGTCGCGGATCGTGTTCCGGCTGTCGGGCACGGGCACGCAGGGCGCCACCTTGCGGGTCTATCTGGAACGTTACGAAGCACCGGGCGGGCGGCTGGGCGAGGATACGCCCGCCATGCTCGCCGACCTGATCGCCGCTGCCGAAGCCATCGCCGGGATCGCGGCGCACACCGGCCGTACCGCGCCCGATGTGGTGACGTGAGCGAACGGCTCGGCGCGCACATTGCGGGCGGCGTCACCCGCTTCGCCGTGCGCGCGCCGCTGGCCGAATCGCTGGAACTGTGCCTGTTCGATGGGGCAATCGAGACGCGCCGCCCCATGACCCGGCAGGATGAGGCGTGGGTGGCGGAATTATCCGGCGACCACACCGGCACCCGCTACGGTTACCGCGCTCACGGTGTCTATCACCTCGAACACAACCTGTGGTTCGACCCTGCCAAGCTGCTGGTTGATCCTTACGCCCGCGAACTCGATCGCCGTTTCATCCAGCTTCCGCGCCTTGCGCAATATGGCGAGGATACCGCCGATCTCATGCCTCGTGCGATCGTGACAGGACCGCAGCCGGACGTGCCGCACCAATCGCCCCGGTTCCGGCGCGGCGGCCTGATCTACGAAGTGAACGTGGCAGGCTTCACCGCGCTCCACCCCGATGTGTTGCAGGCGCAGCGCGGCACTATCGCCGCTCTCGCGCATCCGGCGGTGATCGCGCATCTGACAAAGCTCCGCGTCAGCGCGGTCGAACTGATGCCCATCATCGCCTGGATCGACGAGCGGCACCTGCCGCCGCTGGGCCTTGCCAATCACTGGGGCTACAATCCGGTCGCGATGATGGCGCTCGATCCGGGCCTGTGTCCCGGCGGGGTCGCCGAACTGCGCGAAACGGTGGCGGAGCTGCACGCGGCGGGAATTGGCGTGATCCTCGATCTGGTGTTCAACCATTCGGGCGAAAGCGATGTTCACGGCGGCACATTGTCCCTGCGCGGGCTGGACCCGGCCGCCTATGCCCGTGCGCCCGATGGGACGCTGATCAACGATACCGGCTGCGGCAACACGCTCGATTTTGCGAACCCCGCCGTGCGCTGCCTGTTGATCGACACGCTCGACCATTTCGTGCGTCACTGCGGCGTGGACGGGTTCCGCTTCGACCTCGCTCCTGTGATCGCACGCGGGCCGGGCTTCGACGCGCACGCCCCGATCTTCGCCGAGCTCGCCGCCCACCCGCGCCTTGCCGACCGGGTGATGATCGCCGAACCGTGGGATATCGGCCCCGGCGGCTATCAACTCGGCCATTTTCCGTCGAACTGGCTTGAATGTAACGATCGTTACCGCGACGATGTGCGCCGCTTCTGGCGCGGAACAGGAACCGTTGGCGCGCTGGCGACACGTCTTGCAGGATCATCCGACCTGTTCGGCGACGATTGCCGGAGCGTCAATTTTCTCGCCGCGCATGACGGGTTCACGCTGGCGGACATAGTTGCCTACGAACACCGCCACAATCACGCCAATGGCGAGGCGGGCCGCGACGGGCACGGGGACAACCATTCGTGGAACAGCGGGGCGGAAGGTCCGACCGACGATCCGCAGATCACCGCCCGCCGCGCCGCTGATATGCGCGCGCTGCTGGGCACGCTGTTCGCCTCTACCGGCACGATCATGCTGACAGCGGGCGACGAATTCGGCCGCAGCCAGCACGGCAACAACAACGCCTATTGTCAGGATATGCCGGTGGCGTGGGACAGCCGCGACGTTGCGCTGGAAGATCACGTTGCCGCGCTGAGTGCGCATCGCGCTGACAACCTGGAAGCCTTCGTCCGCTTTCCCGATGGCGGGCAGTGGCTGTCACCCGAAGGCGGGCCGATGACGCCCGCCTTATGGGACGATCCTGCCACCGACGGGTTTACCTACAGGGGCCCTCATGGCGAATCGTATCATTTGCACATCAGCCGAAGCGAACATATCGCAGCTTCAGCGGCAGACGCACCCGCCTGCCGCTGAGATTGTGAACCTCAACCGCCCTTGCGGCTGGCTTCGGCGGCTTCGATCACCGCCTCGTCCCATGTCACACGCGTCTGCGTTTGCGGGTTGAAGCGATCGTCCTGGTACTTGGCTGCCTTGGCGGCCGCGATTTCGGCTTCGGTCAGGTGTTCGCTCGGCTCGAGGTTGAACACGTCGATCCCGCGGCTGATTTCGGTGCCGTAGATGTGTCCATCGTACCAGTAGACCGACCAGTATCCCCCCAGCACCATCTGCTTGGTATCGATCGGGCCGCGATCGAAATAGGCGATTTCCTTCGGGTTTGCGCTGTCGGTGAAGTCCATCACGGAAAGGCCGCCCTGATACCACGCCTGCGCGAACAGATCGCGGCCCGGCACGGGGATGATCGAGCCGTTGTGCGCGACGCAGTTTTCCTTGTCGGATTGCGGTGCGGGCATCTTGTAATGCGCGCGGAACACCAGCTTGCCATCGACGATGTCATAGACCGCGTTGGCGCCCCAGGTCTTGGGATCGGACGCCTTGCAGCGCGGACGGCTGCCGCCGCCCCATTCATCGGTGAAGATCACCTTGGTGCCATCATTGTTGAAGGTGGCCGAATGCCAATAGGCAAAGGTGGTATCGGTCACCGCGTCGATCCGCTTGGGGTTAAGCGGATCGGCAATGTCGAGCAGGATGCCGTTGCCCGAACACGCGCCTGCCGCGAGCTTCAGCGCCGGGAACACGGTTATGTCGTGGCACTGATCGGTCGGCGCGGTGCGCTGTGTGCCGTCGCCGTGATCGCCGCCGGTCCACAGGCCCGCGATCGATCCGGTGGCTTCGTCGGCAAACACACGCGGGCTGCTGACGATGCGCGCCTTGGCAGGGTCGGCCACCGGGATTTCGATCACGTCGATCGAGAACAGCGCGGTGCGGGTGTCACCGGCAATGCCGCCGATGCAGCCCGCCAACTCGTCTTCGTCACGGATGCCTGCGGTGCCCGAGTTGTAGACCACGATCCGGTCGGCATCCGCGCTGACGATCGAATGCGTGTGGCTGCCACGGCACGTCTGCACCCCGCCGACCTGCACCGGGCGGGCGAGATCGGAAATGTCGAAGATGCGCAGACCGCGGAAGCGGTCTTCATTGACCTTGCCCGCCGCGCCTTCGAGCCCGCAATCGACCCGGCCCCGAGTCTGCTCGACGCTCATGACAAGGATGTTGCCGACCACCGAGACATCGCCCTGTCCGCCGGGGCAGACGACCGAGCTCATCAGATCGGGCACGCCATCTGCGCCCAGCTTGTAGATGTTGAACCCGTGGTAGGAGCCGGTGACCAGCACATCGTCGAAAAACGCCATGTCGGTGTTGGCGAAATCGAGCAGCGGGGAGCGTTCGGCAAACTGGGTGAGGCTGTCTTCCTCCTCGCGCACAGGGTCAACGGCGGGGGCGGCTGCGGCAACCGCTTCGCCCTCGGCAGGCACGGCAGCCGGAGCGGCGGCCGGAGTTCCGCCGGGTGCCGCTTCAGCGCCACCTTCGGCCTGATCCTTGTCTGTCTTTGCAGGCTTTTCCTGGCGCAAACCGGCCGGGTTGCCGGGGTTGAAGAAGCCCGCGGGCTTGGGCAGGCTCGCCACCTTGGTGAGGCCCATGATCGCCTCGCCTGCATTATCGAACCCTGCGGCAAGGCCCGTGCGCGGATCGCCCGAAAGCCCGGCCAGCAGCTTGTCCATCCGCTTGATCTCGGCGGTCTGTTCGCTGTCGATGTCACCGACGAACTGGAACAGCACCGGATCGGCGGCGGTGCCGTCCTCGTCGAGCAGCTTGTCGACCATGTCCACCGCGCCATCATGGTGCGCGATCATCAGGGTCAGGAACTGGCGATCGAATGCGACACCCTTGGCGGCGGCCAGCGCCTGCATCTGATCGGGGTTCGCCATGCCCTTCATCATGTGATGCATATGCGCGCCGTGACCCTTCATCATCGGGTCTTCGACCGGCTCGCCGCGTTCGGTCAGCCAAGTCGTCATGAAGGCGATCTCGTCCGCCTGGCTCGATTCGATCCGGCCCGCGATGGTCAGCAGGTCTTCGGTGTTGGTGCGATCCTTCACCAGCATCGCCATGTCGAGCGCCTGTTGGTGGTGCACGATCATGCCCTGCATGAAGGCGACATCGGATTGCGTGTAGCTGGCCTGCGCCAGCTTGGTCGCCTGATCGGCGGTGAGCGTCTTGCTGGCCTGCCCCGGCGCGCCCGGCTGCACGATCTGCGCGCTTTGCGCATAGGCGATGCCTGATGAGGAGAGCAGCAAGGCGGCGAAGGCAGCGCGCGCGGCGCTGCGGTGGGCGGTGTCGATCATGAAAGTCCCCTTGGATCTGTGCTTGACTGCCAGACTGCCGCCTGAGGCGGTGCAGTCAAGTCCGTGCAGCAATGGGCAAGGCGGGTTTCGACGAACGCCGGACTGCGGTCGAGGAGGCGCATGGCGGGTTTTGTTCCGGCCCTGTCGTGCGTCCCGCACCATTCGTCGCATGACACCGACGGATAGCTTGCCGCGCGGAATCTGCCGTGGATAAGTATGCCATTAAGCCTGCCGAAACCCTGATGGAGTAGCTTGTCCCTATGACACGCCCCCGCCTTTTCGCTGCCCTCACCGGTTTTGTTGCTTCCTTTGCGGCGCTTGCCAGCCCTGCTTCAGCCAATGCCGATGAGCTTCAGGCGACCTTCGACAGCGCCTTTGGCACCGAGGCGCGCCAGCCTCCGAGCTTTGAGGCGCTTTACGCCGACAATCTCCAGCAGCGCATCGCCGAACTGGCCAATCCGGCACAGGGTCGCATCGGAGTGGCCGCGATCGACCTGGCGACGGGCGAAGAGGTCATGGTGCTGGGCGATCAGCTGTTCCCGATGGCCTCGACCAGCAAGATTGCGATTGCCGGGACGTTTCTTGAAATGGTCGAGAATGGCCGTTACTCGCTGACGTCGGAATTTCCGCTGATGATGCCGATCGCATCGGCCAAGTATTCCTCTGCGAAAGCGCCAGTGCGGGCCGGGCAGTATATGCCGGCGATCAACCTGCTGGAAATCATGATCACCCGGTCAAGCAACACCGCGACCGATGCATTGCTGGCCGCTGTGGGCGGACCGGCGGCGGTGAATGACTGGGCCCGGCGGCAGGGGATCACCAACTTCTCGATCAACCGCGACATCGCCACGCTGGTGCGCGACGATGGTGAGCACAATCCTGCGGTTCATATTGATACGCGGGATGCCGCAACGCCGCGCGCGATGGTGAACCTGCTCGCCGGACTTTACCGCGGCGACTTTCTGTCGGATCAGAGCCGTCAGGTGCTGCTTGGCGCCATGAGCCGCACGGTGACGGGCAAGCGTCGCATTCCGGCGCACATCCCGCTCGAAGCGCGGGTCAGCCACAAGACCGGATCGCTCAACAACACCTCCAGCGATATCGGTATCATCGAATGTCCCGATGGCCGCACGATTGCGGTGGCGATCTATGTCACGGGGCAGGGCACCAAGCTTGCGCGGGAACAGCGTATCGCCGCGATTGCCCGCGCGCTGTATGATGGCTTCGCCGTCCGTGCCCAGCAGAACCCCACGCAGAACTGGGCCAATGCGCCTTACGCCACGGGCGGCTGAGTAGCTTGTTCGTGTAATGTCAGCAAAAAGGGGCGGCGCCGCATGGCACCGCCCCTTTTTTCATGACCATGGCCGCATCAGCGGCGCAAGGCCCCGCGTCCGATTATTCGGCAGCGGCTTCGGCTTCGGCAGCCACGTTGGCGGCTTCGTTGCCGATTTCGTCGGTGGTGCGCTCGGCTTCTGCGGCGGCATCTTCAGCAGCGGCGTCGATTTCCGCGGCGGTCGCGTCGGCAGCAGCGTCGACGTTTTCAGCGGTGGCATCGCCAGCAGCTTCAGCGTCGGCAGCCATCGCGTCGACAGCTTCTTCGGTTTCGGTTTCAGTGGTTTCGCTGCAAGCGGCGAGGCCGAGAGCCGAGGTGGCGATGGCGGCAGCGAGGATGATCTTGCGCATGGAGTATGTTCCCTTGTTTACAAATAAGAGCCTGCAAACGAGACGCGCTTCGGTAAGAGGCGCGCCGATACCGGTGTCTTATTGGCCCGGTTCATGAGGCAAGATAAGGCCGAAATAGGGCAGCGACAAGGGAAATAAGGCGTCCCGCCCAAATCCTGCCGTATTTTTGCCGCATTTGCTGTCCAGCAGTCGCCCGTCGGCGCTGCGCCAAACCTCTACCCGCGCGACGCCGTGCCTGCTAGCAGGCGACATGGCCGATAAGCAGCATCTCTATCTCGTCGATGGTTCCTCCTATATCTTCCGGGCCTATCACCGGCTGCCGCCGCTGACGAACCCCGAAGGCACGCCGGTCGGCGCGGTCTATGGCTACACCACGATGCTGTGGAAGCTCGCCGCCGATCTCGATGCGGCCGATGGACCGACGCACCTTGCCGTCATCCTCGACGCTGGATCGATCAGCTTTCGCAACGATCTCTATGCGCAATACAAGGCCAACCGGCCTGAACCGCCCGAAGACCTGGTTCCGCAATTCCCGTTGATTCGCGATGCCACCCGCGCCTTCAGCCTGCCGTGCATCGAAGTGCCGGGGCTGGAGGCGGATGACCTTATCGCAACCTATGCCCGGCGCGCGCAGGAGCTTGGCTGGGATGTCACCATCGTTTCATCGGACAAGGATCTGATGCAGCTGATCGGCGATGTGGACGGCCCCAACGGACCGGCCCGCATCGATATGCTCGATACGATGAAGAACCAGCGCATCTGGCTGGAGGAGGTCGCGGACAAGTTTGGCGTCACGCCCGATCTGGTGGGCGATGTGCTGGCGCTGATGGGCGATGCGGTTGACAATGTGCCGGGGATTTACGGGATCGGGCCCAAGACCGCGTCGAAGCTAATTGCCGAACATGGCTCGCTGACAGCGGCGCTTGATGCCGCGCCTGGGATGAAGCCCTCCAAGCTCAAGGACCGCCTGATCGAAGGGCGGGCCGACGCGGAACTCAGCAAGGTGTTGGTAACGCTGAAGGAAGATTGTGACCTGCCGCAGCCGCTGGACGAGATGGTGCTCGGCCCGGTGCCTCCCGAACCGCTGGCGGCGTTCCTTGAAACCCACGGCTTCACCTCTTTGCTGCGGCGGCTGGATACGGGGTCAGGCAGCCCTTCGCGCACCACCGACCTGAACCCGCCCAAGCCGAGCAAGGCGGCATCGAATGCAAGCGGGGAGGGCAGCCGCCAACCGCTCCCCGAAATGCCGCCGGTCGATCATGCCGCTTACGAGACCGTGCAGACGCTGGAGCGGCTCGAAGCCTGGGTCGCCCGCGCCACCGCGGCGCGGCTGGTCGCGGTGGATACCGAGACGAGCAGCCTTGATGCCATGCGTGCCGATCTGGTGGGCGTCAGCCTTGCCCTTGGCCCCAATGACGCCTGCTATGTCCCGTTGGCCCACGGCGGCGCCGACATGTTCGCGCAAAAGCCGCAGCAAGTGCCGATGGCCGAGGCGCTCGCCACGCTGAAACCGATGCTGGAGGATGACAGCGTCCTCAAGGTGTTCCAGAACGGCAAGTACGACATGAATATTCTTGCCCGCGTCGGTATCGATGTTGCTCCAATCGAGGATACGATGGTCATCAGCTTCGATCTGGACGCCGGGCGCGGCGAGGAAGGCATAGGTGGCGGTCACGGCATGGACGAATTGTCTCAGCGCCACCTTGGCCACACCCCGATCCCGTTCAAGGACGTGTGTGGCACCGGCAAGAAGGCGATCGGCTTCAACGAAGTCCCGCTCGACCGGGCCACGGCCTATGCCGCCGAAGATGCGGACGTCACGCTCCGGCTCTACCGCCACCTGAAACCGCGCCTTGCGGTGGAGGGCGGGAGCCGGGTCTATGAACGCGTTGACCGCCCGTTGATCCCGGTGGTCGCCGGAATGGAGCGCGAGGGCATTCGCATTGATCGGGCGCGGCTGGCCAAGCTGTCCGAGGAATTCGCAATCGAGATCGGGCGATTGGAAGGCGAGATTCACGAGGTGGCGGGCCAGGAGTTTACGGTCGGCAGCCCCAAGCAATTGGGCGATATCCTGTTCGACAAGCTTGGGTACAAGGGGGGCAAGAAAGGCAAGAGCGGGCAATATTCCACCGATGTCTCAGTGCTGGAAAAGCTCGCAGGCGAAGGGGCGCCGATTGCCCGAAAAGTGCTGGAATGGCGCCAGCTCGCCAAGCTCAAATCCACCTATACCGATGCGCTGCAAGAGGCGATCAACCCCGACACAGGCCGCGTCCACACCAGCTACAGCCTTGTCGGCGCGCAGACCGGACGGCTTTCGTCGACGGACCCGAACCTGCAGAACATCCCGATCCGCACCGCGATCGGCCGCCAGATCCGCGAGGCCTTCGTGCCCGAACCGGGCAACGTCCTGCTGGCCGCGGATTATTCCCAGATCGAGCTGCGGCTGACCGCGCACATGGCCGATGTCGACAGCCTGAAAGAGGCGTTTGCGCAAGGCGAGGACATCCACGCCCGCACCGCGCGCGAGATGTTCGGCGAAGTCACCCGCGACACGCGCGGCAAGGCCAAGACGATCAACTTCGCGATCCTCTACGGCATCAGCCGCTGGGGGCTGGCCGGACGTCTCGAAGTGTCGTCGGATGAAGCGCAAGACATGATCGACACCTATTTTCTACGCTTCCCCGGCATCCAGCGCTACATCCACGAAACGCTCGAAAGCGTACGGGCCAAAGGCTATTCCGAGACGTTGTTTGGCCGCAAGACGTGGTTTCCGCGGATCAATTCCAAGAATCAGGCGGAACGGCAGGGCAGCGAGCGCGCGGCGATCAATGCGCCGATCCAGGGCACGAGCGCCGATATCATCAAGCGTGCAATGGCTCGGATGCTGCCGGCCCTGGCACAAGCGGGGCTCGATGATGTGCGGATGCTGTTGCAGGTTCACGATGAACTGGTGTTCGAAATGCCCGAAGCCCGCGCTGAGGCTGCGGCCCCGATCATCAGAAAGGTCATGGCCGAAGCCGCCACGCCGGCGGTCGATCTGACCGTGCCGTTGGGTGTCGACATCGGAACTGGCATGTCATGGGACGCCGCGCACTGACGTCGGGACGGATCAGGCAGAGATAGACCCGCCCTAGACCCCGCCCAGACCCTCTCTTGCCTTGGCCTTGATCGGCGGGGCAGCGGGGTATTTCCGCGAATGTTTCACGTGAAACATTCGCGGAACATTGCCGGGCGTCAGTCGTGCTTGCGCTCGCGTGTGGGGGTCAGCATGTCGGGCGACAGGAACCCCATGGGCTGAACGGCGGCGGCCCGCTTTTTCAACTCGCCGCGCATTTTCTTGTATTCGTCTTCCATTTCCACTGAGACCGTGGCCCGCGAATCCTTGAGCGCGGCGTCAAAATCCTGCGCTGCGACCGCGTTGACAGCGCCGCCGACCCGTCGCAGCGCAGCAAGCCCTGCGCGGCGCACCACGTCTTCCAGATCCGCCCCGGTGAACCTTTCAGTCTGGGCCGCGATGGCGTCCAGATCGACATCGTCGGCCAGCGGCATTTTGGCGGTGTGGATACCCAGAATATGCACACGGCCCGGTTTGTCCGGGGTGCCGACATAGACCAGTTCATCGAACCGGCCCGGCCGCAGCAACGCCGGATCGACCAGCGTGGGACGGTTGGTGGCGCCGATGACCACCACCGATTGCAGCTCTTCGAGCCCGTCCATTTCGGCAAGGATGGTGTTGACCACGCGGCCCGTCACCTGCGGTTCGCCCTGACCGGAGCCGCGCGCGGGGACAAGGCTGTCGATCTCGTCGATGAACACCACGCACGGCGCCACAGCGCGGGCGCGGGCGAACAGCTTCGCGATCTGCTGTTCACTTTCGCCGTACCACTTGGACAAAAGGTCGGATGACTTCATCGAGATGAAGTTCGCCTCCGCCTCCTTGGCCACGGCTTTTGCCAGCAGGGTCTTGCCGGTGCCGGGCGGGCCATAGAGCAGGAACCCCTTGGCCGGTCGAATGCCCAGGCGGCGGAAAGCGTCTGGGTTCTTCAGGGGGAGTTCGATCCCTTCCTTCAGCTTGTCGGTCGCCTCGTTCACCCCGCCGATGTCATCCCAGCCAACATTGGGAACCTGCACCATCACTTCGCGCATGGCCGAGGGCTGGACGCGTTTGAGCGCGCTGAGGAAATCGTCACGTGAAACACACAGGTCTTCGAGCACTTCGGGCGGCACGGTGCGTTCATCGAGATCGAGCCGCGGCATGATCCGTCGCACCGCCTCGATCGCGGCCTCGCGGGCAAGCGCGGCAATATCGGCGCCGACAAAGCCATGCGTGACCCGCGCCAACTCATCCAGATCGACCGCCGATTCGAGCGGCATTCCGCGCGTATGGATGCCGATGATCTGGCGGCGGCCACGCTGGTCGGGAACGCCGATCACGATTTCGCGGTCAAACCGGCCCGGACGGCGCAGCGCCTCGTCGATGGCATCGGGGCGATTGGTCGCGGCGATCACGACAAGGTTGGCGCGTTTCTCCAGCCCGTCCATCAGCGTCAGCAGCTGGGCGACAAGCCGCTTTTCCGCTTCACCCGGAACCTGCGTCCGCTTGGGCGCGATGGAGTCGATTTCGTCTATGAAGATGATCGCCGGGCTGGCGCGGCTGGCTTCCTCGAACACTTCGCGCAGGCGCTTTTCCGATTCGCCATAGCCCGAGCCCATGATTTCCGGCCCGTTGATGGTGAAGAATTCGGCGTCGCTTTCATTCGCCACTGCCTGCGCCAGCCGGGTCTTGCCCGTTCCTGGCGGCCCGTGGAGCAGCACGCCCTTGGGCGGTTCGACGCCGAGGCGGATGAACAGTTCGGGATAGCGCAGCGGCAATTCGACCATCTCGCGCAAGGCCCGGATGGTGTCCTCCATCCCGCCCACGTCGTCGTAATTGACCACGGCGCGGCCATCGCGCGGTTCCTCAAACTCGGCGCGCAGTTCCACCTCGGTGTTTTCGTCGATGTGGACGATGCCCTTGGGGCTGGTCGAGGCGACGGTCAGTCTGATCTGGGTCAAAGCATAGGCTGGCGCGCGCAAGAGCTGGCGAACATCGGCAGGCATGTTCTGGACCGGTTGCTGGCCGGTGGTGGCCACCAGATCACCCGCCATCAGCGGGCGACGGAAAAAATTGCGCTTGAGCGCCTGGGTCGGCCCCTGCAGCCGCATCTCGCGCTGAGCCGGAGCGAAGACAACGCGGGTTGCGGGGCGCGATTCGCCGCGCACGATTTCGACATGCTCGCCCGATCCGGCCTCGGCATTGCCGCGCTGAAGGCCATCGAGCCGCACCACATCGAGCGCGTCGTCTTCGGGGTAGGCCGCCATGGCGATTGCGGCGGTGATGCGCTTGCCGTTGATTTCGACCACGTCGCCTTCCGTGATGCCGAGCTTCTGGAACGCCGAGCGCGGGATACGGGCGATGCCCGCGCCGGATTCCTCCTGACGGGCAGGCGCAACCTGCAACCGCACAGCGCGGGTCGGAATGGCGGTTTCGGCGTCGGCCATGGGGTATTCCTGTTCAGGGAAAGAAGATGGGTGCGAAGCCGATAGCTAGGAATGGCAGCAATTGAATGCAATCGGAAGGGTGAAGGCAATCCGATTGGGCGGCAGCCTGGCCTGCCAGCAGAGTGCTTGCCCGAAACGACGATCGCTGGGAGGCTTGCGCCGAACAAGAAAAAAGCCCGGCACTGGGTGCCGGGCTTGAAAAGTTTGGGAGAGGATGCCTGAAAGGCGCCCTCCAATTGCCCCAAACCTTTTTGTTGTGCAAGTGCGAAAGAGTCGTTTTAAGTTGCAAAGAACACAACTAAAATCGGAATCCATGCCTATTTGTACACAAACTTGCAAAGTTCTGCCTACAAATACAGCAATCGCCCAAAATTTAAGCAGAAACAGGCTGTATGACCGTTTTGCGACGCAACATGAATGCCGATTCGACTTCACGGTCGCGGTGGGCGTGACAGCGGTTGTCTAAATCTCTAATCACGGCAGGGATGTTCCACCCGGGATCGTACTCGCGTGATCCCCAGAAGAGGCAAGTCGGCCCCATGACCAAGCTTTATTCCGACGCTGCCAGCGCGCTGGCCGATGTGTTGCGCGATGACATGCTGATTGCCGCCGGCGGGTTTGGCCTCTCCGGCCTGCCGGAACGGCTGCTGGATGCGATCCGCGATTCAGGGGTCAAGGGCCTGACTTTTGCCAGCAACAATGCCGGGATCGACAATGAAGGCATCGGCAAGCTGTTGCGCACCCGGCAGGTGAAGAAGATGATCAGCTCCTATGTGGGCGAGAACAAGGAATTCGAGCGGCAATACCTCGCAGGCGAGCTTGCGGTCGAATTCTGTCCGCAAGGCACACTGGCCGAACGGCTGCGGGCTGGCGGCGCGGGTATTCCGGGCTTTTACACGCGCACCGGCGTCGGCACCGAAGTTGCGCAGGGCAAGGAGCACAAGGACTTTCCCGATCGCGACGGGATCATGCAGACCTACATTCTGGAACATGGGATCTTCGCCGACCTGGCAATCGTGAAAGCATGGAAAGCCGATGAGACGGGCAACCTTGTGTTTCGCAAGACGGCGCGCAACTTTAACCTCCCTGCGGCCACCTGCGGCAAGATCTGCGTGGCAGAGGTCGAGGAGGTGGTGCCTGCAGGCGCGCTGGACCCCGATCAGATCCACCTCGCGGGCGTCTTCGTGAACCGCATCGTGATGGGCGCGCCCTACGACAAGAAGATCGAGTTTCGCACTGTTCGCGAGAGGGGGGCCGCATGATGGATCGCCGGTTTGCGCTGTTGCCGCTTCTGGCATTGGCAGGCACGTCGTTGTCGGGCTGTGTTGCGATTGCGATCCCGGCGCTGGCCGGTTCGGCGATGGTCGGTTCTCGGGTGATCGAAAACGAGGCAGGAGATGATGCGGCGGTTGGGCCCGCATCGGTCGCCGCCACGGTGCCCGCGCCCGCTCCTGTATCGGCGCCTGCACCTACGCCCATACCGGCTGCTCCGCCGCCCAGGCCCGTATTGCCGCCGCCGACGCCTGCACAGGCCGCCGCCGCACCGCCGACTGTGACCACGCCGCCGCCACCGCTGGCCCGGCCTGTGCCCGTTACGCCCGCACCGGCACCGATGGCTGCGCCGACCAGGGCCCCTGCGATCCCGGCAACCGGCACGGCCGCCGCCGCTGCTGCTGCTGCTGCTGCTGCGCCGACGGCCTATCCTGATCCCGCCCGTCCACTGGCCGCCGACCAGCTCGGCTTTGCCCGCTTTGTGCGCTTCGGGCAGGCCTCTGCCGTGGGAGCCAAGGGCGGGGACGACCTGCTTTCAGCCATGCTGAGCGATCCTGTTGCGCTGGATGGGCAGCGTCGGCGGTGCACGCCGGGTGAACAGCTGGTCGCGGTGATCGATCTCGATCCTGGCGACGCCGTCTTCAGCCCGCCTGCCAATCCCGGCGTGCAGCCCGGTCTGGCACTTGGCCTGGCGGTGCTGCGCGAAGCAGGGGTAGAGATCGCCTGGATGTCCGATCTGTCGACCACACAGTCTGGCCTGCTGCGCGCTGCCCTGGAGCAATCCGGGCTTGATCCGCGCGGCGAAGACATCATCGCCTTACGCCGCGACGAGGCTGATACCAAGCAGCAGCGCCGTGATAGCCTGGCCGGTATAGCCTGCATCGTCGCGATCGCCGGAGACGAACGTGGCGACTTTGATGAAAGGTACAAGTATCTGCGCAGCCCGGAAGCCGGTGCAGGCCTGGAACCGATCATTGGCAATGGCTGGTTCCTGATCACCCCTTTGATCGGGAACTGAGGCCGGCATTCCGCAAAGACCACCGCGCAGCGCGCCCGCTTCCCCGGTGTCCGGGACGCGCGCGCTTCGTCGATCACGATCACGCTGCTAGCCCGCAACGCGGCAGCTGCAACTTTCAGGGAGTTTCTTCGATGGCCGCAACATTGACCGGCTGGACCCGTGACCAGATGGCCGCCCGCGCCGCGCGCGAATTGCAGGATGGCTACTACGTCAACCTCGGGATCGGCATCCCGACGCTGGTCGCCAACCACATTCCTGAAGGCATGCTGGTGACGCTGCAAAGCGAGAACGGGATGCTGGGGATCGGGCCGTTTCCCTATGACGACGAGGTCGATCCCGATCTCATCAACGCGGGCAAGCAGACCATCAGCGAACTGCCGCACTCCGCCTATTTCGACAGCGCGACCAGCTTTGCGATGATCCGCGGCGGTCACATCGACCTGACCGTACTGGGCGCGATGGAAGTGGCCGAGAATGGCGACATCGCCAACTGGATGATCCCGGGCAAGATGATCAAGGGCATGGGCGGCGCGATGGATCTGGTCGCAGGGGTCAAGAAGATCATCGTGGTGATGGACCACACCGCCAAGGACGGCAGCCCGAAGTTCATCCCGGCGTGCACCCTGCCGCTGACCGGCGCGGGCGTGGTGGACATGGTCATCACCAATCTGGCCGTGTTTGCGCGGCCCGATCATGCCTCGCCCTTCCGCCTGCTCGAGCTGGTGCCGGGCGTGACCGAGGCCGATATCGCGGCCACCACCACTGCAAAATACGTCGTCTGATGCGCTGTGGCATTGCGATCGCGCTGTTCGGGCTGGTTCTGGTGATCGGCGGTTTTCTCGCCTTCACGTCGCCCCCGCGGCTGCTGTCCTACTATGACCGGGTAGCGGGCGGCACCTCCGGCGCGCGGCTGCTGGGCGAGGGCGTGGCCTTCGGCACCCACGGGCAGACGCTCGATATCTGGGCGCCCGAAACCACGCCTGCAGGCAAGCTGCCGGTGGTGGTGTTCTGGTACGGCGGCGGATGGGCCAAGGGCGACCGCGCGTCTTACGCCTTTGCCGGACGGGCCCTGGCCCGCGAAGGCTTCCTTGTGGTGATCCCCGATTACCGCAAGGTGCCCGATGTGCTGTTTCCCGCCTTTGTCGATGATGCCGCGCAGGCGGTCGCCTGGACGGCAGCCAATGCGTCCAAACACGGCGGCGATCCGGCGCGCGTAGCCTTCATGGGCCATTCCGCTGGCGCGTATCAGGCGGTCATGCTGGCGCTGGATGCCAAGCGGCTGACGGCGGCGGGTATCGATCCGGCCATCGTGAAAGCCGCTGTTGGTCTTAGCGGGCCTTACGATTTCTACCCCTTCGACAGCCCCCGGTCGATTGCGGCGTTCAGCCAGTGGCCGCAGCCTGCCGAAACGCAGCCGATCACCTTCGCCCGCGCTGACGCACCGCCGCTGCTGCTGGTCACGTCCGACGGCGACGCAACCGTGCGCCCGCGCAACACCAACAATCTGGCCGCCCGCCTGCGCGAAGTGGGCGCGCCGGTGGAGGTCAGGAACTACGGCCCGCTCGATCACGAGGAGATCGTGATGGCGCTGTCGGTGCCGTTCCGCGGCAAGGGCCCGGTTCTCGCCGACAGCGTGGCTTTCCTCAAGGCGCGGATGGGCGAATAGGCGATGTGGCTGGCAAACCCGCGCAATGCCGATGCGCCGCTCGCCGGCCTGAGGGTGGTCGAGCTGGCGCGGGTGCTGGCAGGCCCCTTCTGCGGGCAGATCCTTGCCGATCTTGGCGCGGACGTGATCAAGGTCGAAAGCCCTGAAGGAGATGGCACCCGGCTGTGGGGCCCGCCCTGGGTGGAGCGCACCGATGCACAGGGCAAGGTTCACCGCGAGGCGGCCTATTACCACGCCTGCAATCGCGGCAAACGGTCGATCATCGCGGATTTCGGTGCGGCGGATGATCTGGAGCGGGTCAAGGCCCTGTGCGCCGGGGCCGATGTGGTGATCGAGAACTTCAAGACCGGCAGCCTCGCCAAGTTCGGCCTCGATTACGCCAGCCTTTCCGCTGCCAATCCGGGCCTTGTCTATTGCTCGATCACAGGCTTCGGACAGACGGGCCCACGTGCCCATGAAGCGGGTTACGACTTCGTCGCGCAAGGCATGAGCGGGCTTATGTCGCTGACGGGCGAGCCGGAAGGCCACCCGGTCAAGATGGGCATCTCGATCAGCGATCTGGCGACCGGCGTGTGGGCCGCCAACGGTGTGCAGGCGGCATTGCTGATGCGGGCGCGAACCGGCCGCGGCCAGCAGGTCGATATGAGCCTGCTTGATTGCAGCGTCGGGTTGCTCGCCAACCAGGCGACCTACCTGTTCACGACCGGCGACAATCCCCCGCGGATGGGCAATGGCCACGCGCAAGTCGCGCCTTACGGGGTGTTTGCGGTGAGCGATGGTCATGTGATCCTCGCCCCTGCTAATGACGGGCTGTTCGCTAAGCTGATGGCGGTGCTGGGGCTGGAGCGCCTCGCCGCCGATCCGCGCTTTGCCGCCAACGCGGACCGGACCGCGAATGCCGCCGCGCTGGACGCCGCTATCGCCGCGGCAACCATCGGGTTCACCAAGCAGGGCCTGCTCGATGCGTGCCACGGTGCCGGCGTGCCTGCCGGCCCGATCAACCGGCTCGACGAGGTGTTTGCCGATCCACAGGTGATCGCGCGCGGGATGCGGGTGGAGCTTGGCGGGATGGCGGGGGTGCGCAGCCCCTTCATCTTCTCCGATGCCGAACTGGCGCTTGACCGGCCCTCACCGATCCACGGCGAGCACGGCTGACAGCGGCCCGAGCCGCTGTTGGAGACACATGAGACACTGTCCAGGAAACGAAAACCGGCCGGTGCGCCTCGCTGCATAATCATTGACAGCATGGTGCGCGTGGTGGGTCATGCCCGCATGCGTGTCACGCCTTGCGCGGGTAGGAAAGCGCCCTTGCTCCGGTGCGCCACAGCCGCTCGAACGGGCCCTGGCCGATCTTTGCGACCCACGGCGGCGACCACAGCAGCATCGCCGCGACCGGCGCCAGTCCCAGCGCAAAAGCCTGCCAGCGGGTGACGTCGCCAAACAGGCCGAGCCCCCAGTGCGCGAAGAACGCGGACAGGATCACGCTGGTCATCAGGTAATTGGTCAAGGACAACCGCCCCGTTGCCGACAGAGCGCGGGTCACGCCGGTGGGCGTGTTCAGGAAGGCCATCGCCAGCGCGGCGTAAGCCAGCGCCAGCGCCATGTCGAACGGGGCTGACAGCACCAGGGCGACCGGCCCCACCAGCGCCGCGGGGAAGCCCGTCTCTTCCAGCCACAGCGCCAGCAGCAGCAGCCCCGGCAAGGCCACCAGCGCCGCAATCCCGGCCATCCGTTGCAAGCGGAAGGTGCGCCATTCGCCCTTGAGCATCCCGCCCCGCCACAGCCCCATGCCCAGCGCGATGGCAGCGAGGTTCAGCGGCAAGGAGGCCGCCACCGTGACCAGCTGCGCCGGAATGGCCAGGCTGCGGCGTGCGACCCTTTCCGCCAGCCCTTCGCGTCCCTGTTCCAGCAACATCGTGATGGTCGGTGCGTCCCGGCCGAACTGCCGTTCCGCCCAGAGCAGCGCGTCATGCCCGCCCTGGCCAGTCTGAAAGGCCACCAAGGGCGCGCCGAGAGCCACCATGCCAAGCGCCACGTGAACCACCAGCAGGCCCAAAGCCACCGCAATCAGCGCCCGCGCCGAAAGGCCCGCCAACAGCGGCAGCGCCATTCCGGCAAGCGCGTAGGCGCGCAGCACATCATTGCTGGCAAACAGGGTTGCGTGGACAAGGCCGATCGCCAGCAGCACCGCCATGCGGGCATAATGCGCCCGCCACGACCTATCCCCGCCCCGCTCGATCAGGATCAGGCATCCGACCCCGAACAGCATCGCAAACAGGGTGCGGAACTTGTCTTCGATGAAGATGAAACTGCCCAGCCACACCCAGTAATCGGGCGCGCTGACGCCGCCATAGGACAGCGGATTGTAATAGGCGGGACTTGGCAGCGCAAAGGCGAGGACGTTCATCCCCACGATCCCGATCACGGCGATGCCGCGCAAAGCATCCAGCGCGAGGAAGCGTTGGGAAGGGGCGAAGGGTGCCGTCACGGTAACAGCACCCTTACGCCAGAATCAGGCCAGTGCCGCCTTCAGATCGGCCACCAGATCGAGCCGCTCCCACGGGAACAGGTCGCCGTCCGCCTTGCGGCCGAAGTGGCCATAGGCCGCGGTCGGCTGATAGATCGGCTTGTTGAGGCCAAGATGCGTGCGGATCGAACGCGGGGTCAGACCGCCCAGCTTGGCAATGCCGAGGATCGCGGTTTCGATCTTGTCATCGCCGACCGTGCCGGTGTCATGCGTGTCGACATAGAGCGACAGCGGTTCCGACACGCCGATGGCATAGGCGATCTGGATGGTGCAGCGCGTGGCAAGGCCCGAGGCAACCACGTTCTTGGCAAGGTAACGGGTGATGTAGGCGGCGCTGCGGTCAACCTTGGTCGGATCCTTGCCGCTGAACGCGCCGCCGCCATGCGGGGCCGCGCCGCCATAGGTGTCGACGATGATCTTGCGGCCTGTAAGGCCCGCGTCGCCATCCGGCCCGCCGATTTCAAACGCGCCCGTCGGGTTTATGTAATACTTGGTCCCGCGCAGCAGCACCGGCGGGATGATCTCCGACACGATGCGCTTCACATAGGCTTCCAGCTCGGCATACTTGGCCGGGTCGGCGTGTTCGCCGGTGAGGCAGTAGCCCTGCTTGTGCTGGGTCGAAACCACCACTGCAGTCGCCGCCACGGGCAGCGATTGTTCGTAGCGCAACGTCACCTGGCTCTTGGCGTCGGGTTCGAGGAAGGGCGCCTTGCCCGAATGGCGGTCGGCCGCCATGCGTTCGAGAATCTTGTGGCTGTAATACAGCGTCGCCGGCATCAGATCGGGGGTTTCGTCGGTCGCATAACCGAACATGATTCCCTGATCGCCCGCGCCTTCATCCTTGTTGTCGCCTGCATCCACGCCTTGCGCGATTTCAGCGGACTGACCGTGCAGGTTGTTCTGGAAGGTGAAGGTTTCCCAGTGGAAGCCGGCCTGCTCGTACCCGATGCGCTTGACCGTGGCGCGAACGGTCGCTTCGATTTCTTCTTCGGCGCCCGGCGCCCATTCGTTGTTTTCGAACACGCCCTTGCAGCGGATTTCGCCTGCCAGCACGACCAGCTGTGTGGTGGTCAACGTTTCGCAGGCGATGCGCGCTTCGGGGTCTTTCGACAGGAACAGATCGACGATCGCGTCCGAAATCTGGTCGGCGACCTTATCAGGATGGCCTTCGGAAACGCTTTCGGACGTGAACAGGTAATTGGAGCGCATGGGTATCCCCCGGGGGCTGAAACTGCGGTTTGGCGTGGATCGGGGTGCCTTATAGAGATATAAGGAAACCTTTATGTCCTACGCTGTGCGGCTCCGCCCTAGCCGCGCGTGCGGGTGAGTGCAAGCGCTCTCGGCAGCACGAGACCCAGCGCGACGAACAGCGCCGCCCACGCCAGCGTCAGCGTGTGACCCCACTGGCTGAACAGGGTCGGCGGCTTGGCTTGCGGAATGAACCCGTTCAGCGCATCGGCCTCACCCATGCCGATAGTTGCGCGCACCACGCCGCCTGCATCGATCACTGCGCTGATGCCGGTGGTGGTCGAACGCAGCACGGGCAAGCCTTCCTCGGCCGCGCGCATCCGCGCCTGCGCCAGGTGCTGCGGCGGGCCCCACCAGCCGAACCAGCCGTCGTTCGAAGGATTGAAGATGTAATCCGGACGATCCGCCTTGTCCGCCACCGCGCCAGAGAACACGATTTCGTAACAGATCATCACCCCAGCCTTGCCGTGCACCCCCAGATCGAGCGTGCGCGGGCCGGGACCGGGGAGATAGTCGATGGAGCCTGCCACCAGCCGCGATGCGCCCAGCGGTTCGAGCAGCCAGCGCATCGGCAGATATTCGCCGTAGGGCACCAGATGCGCCTTGTCGTAACCGGCCAGGATCGTGCCTTCGCCGTCCAGCGCCATCACCGAATTGCGCGCGCTCAGCGCCCGCTGGCGGCCGGTTTCGTCGGCCCCGATATTGAGGTTCACCACTCCGGTCAGCAGTGTGGATTGCGGGCCGATGACGTTGCCGATCCGCTGCCGCGCCAGCACGGGATCGCCGCCTGCGGTCATCTGGATGTAATAGCGTTCGGGATAGCCTTCCTCGAGATAGTCGGGGATCGCGCTTTCGGGCCACAACACCAGCCGCGATTGGTCCCGGCCCGGCGTGGTGAGCCGCGCGATCCGGGCGAAATGCTCGTCGAACTTGGCGGGATCGTTGATTTCGGATTGCGGCAGGTAGGGCTGCACGAGGGTGTAGCGAACGCTGTTGGCTGGCTCTGTTTCCTGCACCACGACCGGCACGTGCATGATGAAAGCCGCGCCGGCCAGCGGCACGATCATGTCGGTCCAGCGTCCCCGCTGCACGCTGACGGCCAAGCCGGCGCCGAGCAGCATCACAACGCCGGAGAAGGCATAGGTTCCCATCCATGGCAGCAGGCGCGCAAGGCCCGGCGTGCCCCATCCGCCCAGCATCATCAGCCCCACCGGCGGCCAGGGATAGCCGGTGAACATCCAGCCGCGTAAGGCTTCGGTCACGATCCACGCGCCCGCCAGCACCAGCCCGAACGCCCAGAGCGGTTGCTTGCGCGCCAGCACATGCGCGGCCAGCGCGGCCAGCGCGGGATAAACGGCAAGATAGATGCACAGCAGCGGCACCGCGGCCCAGCCCAGCACCTCGGGCATCTTGGCCTGATGGGTGAAGGCCGTGGCGATCCAGTTGTTCGCGAGCGTCAGATGCGCCCACCCGAAACACCAGCCGATCCACAACGCGGCGCGTTTTGTGGGGGCGGCGTGGACCAGCCACACGAACCCCGCCAGCGCGCCAATCCCCAGCGGCCACAGATGCAGCGGCGGATAGGCGCAGGCGGCAATCAGCCCGAGCGCGATGGCGGCGAGCGCCGGACGGCGCTGCATCAGCGCCGCGACTGCAGCCAACCGCGCCTTCATTGCAGTCTATTCGACCGTTTCGAGCGCGCCGCCGCTTTCGCCGCCCGAGCGGCTATCGTCGCCGCGGATCGAAGGCGGAAGGATCGAGCTGTCGATGCCGCCCTGACTGCCTGCGCGTTCACCGGCATCATCGGCCACCTTGCGAGGCTTGCGGGTGCGCGCGGGCTTCGGAGCGGGCGGGGCGCTATCGCCGCGCTCTTCATCCGTCTTTTCGGCACGCGGGGCATCGCTGCGTTCGGTCCGTTCCTTGCGCGGAGCACGCGGAGCACGCGGAGCGCGTTCGCTGCGTTCGGCGCGGTTATCGTCACGGCCACCTTCACGGCCACCCTCTCTGGGCTTGCGCGGCTGGCGGCGGGCTGTCGGCTGGCGCGCCTGCTGTTCGCCGCGTTCCGAATCGCGATCATCACCGCGATTGTCGTCACGCCGGTCGTTGGAAAGGGCTTCGCTGTCCTGACCCGACTCGCTGTCTTCGGCATCGCCGCGTGCGGCGCTGTCCTGCTGTTCGTAACGCGACCGGGTCGATTGATCGTTGCGGCGGACCGAGCCGAAATCGACGTCGTCGTCGCCATATTCCTCGGCCTGATCACGCTCGTCATTGCGGCGGTTATTGCTTGCCGCGCCGCCACGCTGTTCGTCCACACGGGCTTTGTTATCGGCGATCACGCGGAAATAGTGGTCTGCAAACTGCAGATAGTATTCCATCTGCACCCGGTCGCCATTGTGGTGGGCGTCCTGGGCAAGCTTCTTGTACTTGTCGAGCATCTGGGGGGCATTGCCCCGCGCGCGGCTGTCGATCCGGTTCAATTGGGCGCCATTGCCGCCCTGATTGCGATTGCCGCGTCCACGACGACGGTTATTCCGGTTATTGTTGTTGTTATTCAAGGAAGACATTCCTTATCAGCGACCTGGTGCGACATATTGCCTGCACGCGCGGCCAAAGAGCCCTTGTCCCTGCGCCTTACGCCTGGCCTGGACAGCGAGTCCAACCGGGGCATGCCGCGCGCTCCACGCTGCCGCAGCCGGGGACATGCCCTGACGGCCGGTTCAGCTGAGTTTAGGAGCTTGGCTCAGCGATTTGCGCCCATCGCAGATCATCTGGCCTGAACAGGACCTAGCGATGCCGAACCGGTTTGCCAAGCCCCGCCGCGCTTTTCTCAATCGAGAATCAGCGCGCGGGCACGCCCGGCAAGATCCCGGCGCAGTGTGACGGCAAATCCCGCAGCCTGCGCCATAGCGCGGACGGGGTCAGCCTGACTGGCGCCGATTTCGAGCACCGCGACGGCTTGCGGCGTCATCAGTCCGCGCAATTGCGGGAGCAACATGCGGTAATCATCGAGGCCTTCGGGGCCAGAGAACAGCGCGCTGCCCGGCTCGTAATCGCGCACCTGCGCATCGAGCGCGGCATCTGCCTCGACATAGGGCGGATTGCACAGCACCAGGTCGAACGTGCCCAGATCGCTGGCCCAACCGGACAGGCGCCAGTCACGCCGGTGCCATGCGCTGCGGTGCGCCAGACCCAGACGGGACGCGTTGGCAGATGCCACGACCAACGCCTCTGCCGAAGCGTCGATGCCGACGCCTTCCCAGCGCGGGCATTCCGCCAGCAGTGCGCACAGCAGCGCCCCGGAGCCCGTGCCAAGGTCAATCGCGCGGCCGTGCCTGCCAACCCGCTCCAGCGCCGCCGCGATCAGCGTCTCGCTGTCCCCGCGCGGGATCAGAGTGGCGGGGGTGACGGCCAGTGTCAGGCCATAGAATTCGGCGCAGCCGGTGATGTAGGCGACGGGTTCGTGCGCGGCGCGGCGTGCGACCAGCGCGGCAAAGCCATGCGGTTCAGGATCGCGCATCGCCCGCAGCAGCATGTCCGATCGGGTCAGCCCCAGCGCGTGTGCCATCAGCAATTCGGCATCGAGCCGTGCGGTGTCGCTGGTCGCGGCGAGGCCCGTTGCTGCCGCCCGAATCGCTTCGCCAATGGTCATTATGCGGCCCCCCTCACTCCGCCAGCGCCGCCAGCCGCTTGCCCTCGTCCTCGGAAATCAGCGCATCGACCAGTTCCGCGAGCCCTGGTCCGGCCAGCACATCTTCCAGCTTGTGCAGCGTCAGCCCGATGCGGTGATCGGTCACGCGGCCTTGGGGGAAATTGTAGGTGCGGATGCGTTCGGAGCGATCCCCGCTGCCGACCATCGCCTTGCGCGCCTCGGCCTCGGCGCCCTGGGTGGCCTCGCGCTGGGCATCATACAGGCGCGTCCGCAGCACCTGCATCGCCTTTTCCTTGTTCTTGTGCTGGCTGCGGCCATCCTGACACGTCACGACGGTATTGGTGGGCAGGTGCGTGATCCGCACGGCGCTGTCCGTCGTGTTGACGTGCTGACCGCCTGCGCCGCTCGCGCGGTAGACGTCGATCTTGAGGTCTTTGTCCTCGATCGCGATGTCGACCTCGTCCGGCTCGGGCAGCACCGCCACGGTGGCGGCGGAGGTGTGGATGCGCCCGCCGCTTTCGGTCACGGGGACGCGCTGGACGCGGTGGACGCCGCTTTCGAACTTGAGCTTGGCGAACACGCCGGTGCCGGTGACGTTGGCGATTACTTCCTTGAAGCCGCCGATGTCGGAGGCGTTGATGCTGACCGCCTCGACCTTCCAGCCCTGCTCGGCGGCGTAGCGTTCGTACATCCGGTAGAGGTCAGCGGCGAACAGCGCGGCTTCATCACCTCCTGTGCCGGCGCGAATTTCGAGCATCGCGGGCTTGGCGTCGGCGGAATCGCGCGGCAACAGCGCGATGGCGAGGCGGCGTTCGAGATCGGGGAGGGTGGCCTTGATCTGCGCCAGCTCTTCCTCGGCCATCGCGTTCATTTCTGGGTCGGCGAGCATTTCTGCCAGCCCCGCCATCTCTTCACGCGCGGATTTCACCTCGGCGGCGATCTTGGCGACGGGTTCAAGCTCGGCATAGTCGCGGGAGGCGCGGACGAAGGCCTCGCCCTCCAACGTGCCCGACGCCATGCGCGCTTCCAGCTCCGCAAAGCGGTGCGCGATCTGATTGAGGCGTTCGGGGGGGATTTGCATTTCGATGATTCTCTCACTCGTCATGCTGAACTTGTTTCAGCATCCATTTCGCAGCTTCGGACCGCGGTGGAGGCGGCACGATGGACCCTGAAACGAGTTCAGGGTGACGAGGGAGGCTAGGAATGGCCCCCAAACTGATCCATCATCTTGTGCAACCGCTGCTTCCATTCCTCGGAACCACGAATTCGCGGGGCAAGTGACCCTGCTTCGTCAGAGGCCAAAGCAAGTATTGTTTCAGCGCCACTTTTCACCGCTTTGTCGTAGCGCTTCCTTGGCGAGCCGGTGGCAACGATCTCAGCCGTATAACCAGAATTGCGGACGACGCCGATTAATCCGATGGCGAAAGAAATCTGCCGATCATCTTCGACGACGATGATCACATCAGCTTTCGCCTCCTCCCGCGCGCCCACCAGCATCGCCAGCCGCTCGATCCCCGCAGCCCAGCCCACCGCAGGCGTGGCTGCGCCGCCGAGCGATTCCATCAACCCGTCATACCGCCCGCCGCCCAGCACCGTGCTCTGGCTCCCCAAGGCCGCCGCCGAGGCGCTGCCCTCGTTGGGGATGAATTCAAACGCGGTATGGCGGTAATAATCGAGGCCGCGCACAAGGCTCTCCGCCCGCACCCATGTCACGCCCGCCGCATCCAGCCCGGTGGTAACGGCGGCGAAGAAGGCGCTCGCCTCCTCCGACAAAAATGCGTCGATCTTCGGCGCATCTGCCAGGAACGGCTTATCCCGCGCATCCTTGGAATCAAGGATCCGCAGCGGGTTCTTCTCCAGTCGCTCCTGCGATTCCTCGGAGAGCTGATCCTTCACCGCGCGGAAATAGTCGATCAAAGCCGCCCGCCATGCCTCGCGGCTGGCGCCGTCGCCCAGCGTGTTGAGGTGCAGGGTGACATCGTGAATGCCCAGCTCCTTGAGCAGTTGGTCGGCCATTGCCAGCAGCTCGACATCCGCCTGCGGCTCGCCCGCGCCGATCACCTCGGCGTCGATCTGGTGGAACTGGCGGTAGCGGCCCTTTTGCGGGCGCTCGTAGCGGAACAGCGGGCCGTGGGTGGCGACTTTCAGCGGCGCATATTGCTGCCAGCCATTGGTGAGGAAGGCGCGCGCGATCCCGGCGGTGAATTCGGGACGCAAGGTCAGGCTCTCGCCGCCGCGATCATCGAAGGAATACATCTCCTTCGAGACAACATCGGTCGTCTCGCCGAGCGAGCGCGCGAAGACCTCGGTTTTTTCGAACACCGGCATCTCCACCCGGCGGAAACGGTAAAGCCGCCGCACACGCTCGAACGTCTCGACCACGAAAGCGAAAGCCTCGGCTTCGGCGCCGAAGATGTCCTGGGTGCCGCGGATGGCCTGGGGGGTGTTCTTGCTCATAGGCCGCGCGGATTAGGCTTACACAGCCCCTTTCGCAATCCTGCGACACGCATTAAGGCGCGCGGCAACACCTCTTGCAACGCACACAACAAAGAGAACCTCCATGCGCATCGACAAGATCCCCACCGGCGTCAACCCGCCCGAAGATCTCAACGTCATCATCGAAGTGCCCACCGGGGGCGAGCCGGTGAAGTATGAATTCGACAAGGAATCGGGCGCGCTGTTTGTCGATCGCATCCTGCACACGCCGATGCGCTATCCCGCCAATTACGGGTTCGTGCCTCATACGCTTTCGCCCGATGGCGATCCGATCGATGCGCTGGTGATTTCGCTGTCGCCCTTCATTCCCGGCTGCGTGGTGCGCGCCCGTCCGATCGGGGTGCTGAACCTGGAAGACGAACAGGGTGGCGACGAAAAGCTGATCTGCGTGCCGGTCAACAGCACGTTTCCCTACTACGCCGATGTTGCCGAAACCACTGATCTTCCAGCGATTATCTGCCAGCAAATCGAACATTTCTTCACCCATTACAAGGATCTGGAAACAGAAAAGTGGGTGCGCGTGGGCAAGTGGGGTGACGCGGCCGAAGCGCGTCGGCTCACGTTGGAAGCCGTTGAGCGGTACAATTCCGCGAAGTAACGCTTGCGGCGCGGGCGCGGGGGTTTGTGGTTGCATCGTCGACCGCAAACCCGCCCTTAGCGCGCACGAAGGTTAGATTCCTGTGGGTGGGAACGCCCGGCCTGACCGCCCATGAGCGAGGGCCGCCAAACCCGGTCAGGCCGCTTTCATCAAAAGATGTTCAGCAGCGCCTTGAGGATCAGGGTAATGCCGAAGGGCAGCCCGATTGCGAGCGCCCACAGAGCCATCACATCGCGCCTGAAGGCAGAGGCGAAGCCGGGATCGAAGGCCTCGGCATCGCTCAGACCCGCCCATCGCTTTTCGAACCACCGGCACACCGGGATGATCGCGGCGACCAACACGATAAGCGCAAGAAAGGGCAGCATCCCCGAACTGCCTTCGGACAGCGCCTTGACCGTCACGAAAATCTGCAAGCCGGTGTAGGCGAGCAAGCCATAGGCGACGTGATCGCTCATCGCCTTGCGCCAATCGCGCGCAGTGGATTCAGGCAACGCCTGGCTCTTGCCGGATTTGTCGGTTCTCATCATGCAAGCCGCTCCCCCACGGTCTGGTGTGGAGCGTGCACTATCGCAAAACCTTTCCAGAGTTGCAAGAAGGCCCGGATTCCTGCCATTTTATTGCGTGGAGCGGAGAATAGGCGCGCGATGCGACGTTGATAATGCAGGGGTTATCAGTCCGCCGCGTGGTGCCGATCAACGGGCTTTCGGGTTAAGCAATATTCCTGCAAAGCCCCCGCGCCCCTTTTCTGCGGCCCCAAGACTGCTAAAGGCTTCATGGATATGAGCACCACCCTTTCCGATCCGCCCATCGAGGCCGCGCCGGTTCAACCGCTCGGCAACGGGCTGGAGGTGATTTCGATCGCCAAGAGCTATGACAAGCGCGCAGTGCTCGCCGATATCTCGCTCACCGTGGCGAAGGGCGAGGTCCTGGGGCTTCTGGGGCCTAATGGTGCGGGCAAAACGACCTGCTTCTATTCGATCATGGGGCTGGTGAAGCCGGATTCGGGCCGCATTCTGATGGACGGCGAGGATGTGACCAACCTGCCAATGTATCGCCGCGCGATCCTGGGGCTGGGCTATCTGCCGCAGGAAACCAGCATCTTTCGCGGGATGACGGTGGAGCAGAACATCGCCTGTGTGCTGGAACTGGGTGAGCCCGACGCAGCGACCCGCGCTGCCGAGCTGGAGCGGCTTCTCGATGAATTCGGCCTCACCCGCCTGCGCAGCTCGCCCGCAATGGCTCTATCGGGCGGGGAACGGCGGCGCTGCGAGATTGCCCGCGCGCTGGCGGCCAAGCCTTCGATCATGCTGCTCGACGAACCCTTCGCGGGGATCGACCCGCTCTCGATCAGTGATATCCGCGATCTGGTGAAGGATCTGAAGCAGCGCGGCATCGGCGTGTTGATCACCGATCACAACGTGCGCGAAACGCTCGATATCGTCGACCGCGCCTGCATCATCTACGGCGGGCAGGTGCTGTTTGCCGGTTCCCCGCAGGAGCTGGTCGCGGACGAGAACGTGCGGCGGCTTTATCTCGGCGAAAGCTTTACGCTCTAACGGAGCAGGCATGGCATTGGGCCCCCGCCTTGATATCCGGCAAACGCAATCGCTGGTGATGACGCCGCAATTGCAGCAGGCGATCAAGCTGCTGGCGGCCTCCAATCTCGAAATCGAAAGCTTCATCGCCGAGGCGCTGGAGGCCAACCCGTTGCTCGACACCGGCGGGCCTGCCGATGCGGGCGCCGAGCCGGAGCGGATTGAGCCGGCCACAGCGCCGGGCGAAGACGCGCCCGCCGATCAACTGATGCTGGCAGGCGGCGGGGAGGGAGATGCGCCGCTCGATCTCGCCTCGGTCGACCGTGACTGGGATACCGGCGACGGCGAGGCACGCGGGCCTCGCGATGCCGAATGGGGAGCGGCGGCAGGCAGTGGCGGCGACATGGGCGAGGCGCCGGACTGGGAACAGCTGCGCGCCGCCGAGATCACCTTGTGCGAGCATCTGGAAGCGCAGGTCGGCCTGCGCACGCGCGATCCGCAGGTCAGCGCGATTGCACGGCATATCATCGGATTGCTGGACGATGCCGGCTATCTCACCACACCCTTCAGCGAGGTTGCCGACGATCTCGGTGTCGGAACCGAGGCGGCGGAGGCTGCCCTGACGCTGGTACAGTCGCTCGATCCGGTCGGCGTGGGTGCGCGCGACCTGGCGGAATGCATCGCGCTTCAGGCGCGCGAGGCTGACCGTTACGATCCGTGCATGGCGATGCTGATCGCCAATCTCGATCTCGTCGCCAAGGGCGAGGTCGCGCGGTTGAAGCGGCTGTGCCGGGTCGATGACGAGGATTTCGCCGATATGCTGCGGGAGCTGCGGAGCTACGATCCGCGTCCGGGGCTGGCCTTTGCCTCATGCGACACCAGCTCGGTGGTGCCTGACATTCTGGTGCAGGCGAATGCCGCAGGCGGCTGGGACATTGCGCTGAACGAGGACACCTTGCCCAAGCTGATCGTGAACCGCGGTTACTTCGTGGAACTCAATGCCGGGGCCACCAGCAAGGAATCGCGCGGCTGGTTGAAGGAAAAGCTGGCCGATGCGCACTGGTTGATTCGCGCGCTCGATCAGCGTCAGAAAACCATCCTGAAAACCGCCGCCGAAATCGTGCGCCAGCAGGACGGCTTTTTCCGGCGCGGTGTGGCCGAGTTGCGCCCGCTCACGCTGCGCGAGGTGGCCGAGAAGATCGAGATGCACGAAAGCACGGTCAGCCGCGTGACGAGCAACAAGTATCTTGCCTGCGCGCGCGGGACGTTCGAACTGAAATACTTCTTCACCAGCGGGGTGGCGTCTGCCGATGGCGAGGGCGCATCCTCCGCCGCGATCAAGGCGCGAATCCGAACCCTGATCGATTCGGAAACCGCCAGGACCATCCTGTCCGATCAACAACTGGCTGAAATGCTTCAGAAGGAAGGTTTCGACCTGGCCCGGCGCACCGTCGCGAAATACCGCGAAGCGATCGGCCTGGGGTCCAGTGCGCAGCGGCGCAGGGCTAAAAAACTCGCCAGCGCATCTTAGCACTTTTCCGCAGGCGACGAGCGAGATGTGAACGCCTAAGCTGGCCGCACACCACGCCCTGCCGGGGGTGTGGCGCGAAAGACTCACCGCAAAACGTTAACGCCTTAAACGTCTTATTAACCTTTTTTGGTGAGAAGTGGCGTGGTTAACAGACGGCAACCTCTCCTAAGCGGGGGTTACCAAGGGGCAAGGACAGGGGACTGCAATGCGCGTGCTGCTGATCGAAGACGAACCGACCACCGCCAAGGCGATCGAGCTGATGCTCACCACCGAAGGTTTCAATGTCTATTCGACCGACCTAGGTGAAGAGGGTTTGGACCTCGGCAAGCTGTATGATTACGACATCATTCTGCTCGACCTGAACCTGCCCGACATGCACGGCTACGACGTGCTCAAGAAGCTGCGCGTCGCCAAGGTGCAGACGCCGGTGCTGATCCTGTCGGGCATTTCCGAAATGGACTCCAAAATCCGCAGCTTTGGCTTCGGCGCCGACGATTACGTGACGAAGCCCTTCCACCGCGAAGAACTGGTTGCCCGCATTTATGCCGTGGTGCGCCGTTCGAAGGGGCACAGCCAGTCGGTCATCCGCACCGGCAAGCTGGCGGTCAACCTTGATGCCAAGACGGTCGAAGTCGATGGCAGCCGGGTCCACTTGACCGGCAAGGAATATGCGATGCTGGAACTGCTCAGCTTGCGCAAGGGCACCACGCTGACCAAGGAAATGTTCCTCAACCACCTGTATGGCGGCATGGACGAGCCCGAACTCAAGATCATCGACGTATTCATCTGCAAGCTGCGCAAGAAGCTGAGCCTGGCCTGCGGCGGTGAAAACTACATCGAAACCGTGTGGGGCCGCGGCTACGTGCTGCGCGATGACGAGACCATCGTGGAAGCCGCGTAAGACGCGCCGCTTGCCGTCTGGATGAGAAAAGCGCGCCCGGGGTGGAAACACCTCGGGCGTTTTTCTATGGGGCGCCGATGACAGCATTCAAGGAAGGCGACCCGACCACTATCGCCCGGCTTTACGGCCGCACCGTCGGCAAGAAATTGCGCAACCGGCAACAGGGGTTGGTCGACAACTTACTGCCGCAGATTGCCGTGCCCGCCGAAGGCCCGGTGACGTCCGACATCCTGTTCGGCGATTCGCGACCTCTGCATTTCGAGATCGGCTTCGGCGGGGGAGAGCATCTGGCGTATCGCGCTGATCTGCTGCCCGATCATGGCTTCATCGGTGCGGAACCCTTCGTCAACGGGGTGGCGCAGGCGCTGACCCATGTCGAGGACCAGCGGCTTGCCAATATCCGTCTGCATCTGGGCGACGCGCTCGATGTGCTGGCGCGCACTCCGGATGGGGGGCTGACCATGGCCTATCTTCTCCATCCCGACCCCTGGCCCAAAGCGCGCCACGCCAAACGCCGGATGATGAATGACGGGCCGGTGAGGCTGCTCGCGCAAAAGCTGAAACCGGGCGGTGAATTCCGCTTCGGCACCGATCATGCGGTCTATCTGCGCCATGCCTTGATGGTGATGCAGCGTTACACTCACCTGTTCGAGTGGGTGGTGGAGAAGCCGAGCGATTGGCAGGTGCGACCCTCCGGCTGGCCCGAGACGCGCTATGAGCACAAGGCGCGCACGGTCTATGGGCACGAGGTGTGGTATTTCCGGTTCAGGCGGATCTGATCAGACGATAGCTGGGCACGATAGGTTTGCCGGACACACATGGGGGAAAGGCCAGAGTGAGGGTGCCACCGTTTCGCGGGACTGAAATAAAATTGCAAAAACCCGTTGACCGAATCATGAAGGGCTCATAGATGGGCTCCACCGACGCGGCGCAGACGGCATCTGCCTTTGCTGAAGCGTTGGTCGCCAACACAAACGGATAGCCGGTCCCCCGGTGTAAATCGGGGATTGCATGGCTGTCCGCTATTACTGTCTGGTGGTTCTTTGACATTGTTGATTTTTGATGAAGGGACATGTGGGCGACGGCGCCCGGTCCGGGGACCTCAAGGCTCCGGGTACCGGTTAATTTATGCCGATGCCGCGTTTGTTCAGCCACCACGGCTGGGCAGATGTTAAGCATGTTCATTCGTATCCATTACGTTTGACAGCAGGTATTGGCTCCTTGCAGCTCATGCCAGACTGGAGG